>ERZ1673738.876-NODE-876-length-49391-cov-7.293254_pt1 | contig 49391 bp, 56 predicted proteins | sample MGYA00580198_ERZ1673738 | MGnify/ENA primary metagenome ERZ1673738 (study PRJEB41218, sample SAMN15661784) | gut metagenome | host: Homo sapiens | place: Canada: London | collected 2015-08-20/2019-03-30 | study: EMG produced TPA metagenomics assembly of...
TGTTCGGAATTTTAATGATTTTTTCGTATCTCGTCAGACGTTCGGTAAGAACAAGGAGAGTATCTTTCGTCCTCTTTTTTCCTACCACACAATCCATTTCCCAATGCCCGAAAGAGTTTCTTTGAGAAACGTCGTTCGGACGTTTTTCTATGCTTAAACCTTTCGGAGGACGTTTCGCAACGGGTTTTCTGTAATGTTTCTTTTTCTCTCCTACGGGTAAATGTTTCATTTTGAGGTGGGGAAATATGCCCATGGAAATATAGCGGTAGAGAGTAGTTTTGCTGATATTGGTTTTGAAGAGATGTTCGCGTTTGATTTCACCGAGAACGGCGCAAGGGGAAAGTTTATCTTTAATGACGCGTCTTTCGATATAGTTGACGAAAGGATAATCGTTACCGAGTTTAATGTCGGGACCTTTGGAGGTCATATTGAATTTATATTTGTCATGAGCTTTATTCGCACTATACCGTTTAACGAATTTATAATGTCTTTCGCCGTAAATATCGGTATAGGAATATTCTTTGCGGAAGTATTCGCCGCGCTTGATTTCCTTATAGACGGCGGAAACGGAAAGACCGAGTTTATGAGCAATAAATTTAACTTTAAGTTTGTTGTTAAGGCAATCTTCTAAAACAAGGCGTTGAGTGAAAGAGATATTCTTTCTGTTCATTTTATATGCTTTTCTCATAAGTAAACCTCCTTGAACGTTATTTCCGAGGTGGAGCGGGCCCCGCGGTTCGGCGTGGGTCTCGCTAACCCGCTAAGCCCGACCGCCGAGAAACCGAGCGTTTTTTTAGCGGTAGGATTATCATACCCGTGTTTGTCTGTCAAGGGTCGGAAAAATTCGTGAGCATAAAGGTAGTGCGTTTTATCCCTCCCGAATTTTCCCTAAAATCCCCAAAGACGGGGGATTTTCCCCTTGACCGCCGTCCACGGGCATGATAAGCTCCGCGCAAGAAGGTGAAGCCCGCAAGGCTTCACCTTCCAAGTATAAAGAAACGGGGAAGGGCGGTAAAAGCGGAAAAAGTCGAGCGCCCCGCAAGGGGTGACAGCAAATAACAAAAAGGCAGGTGAAGGAGATGAACGAAATGACAGCAAACGAGCTTTACAGGCTGATACAATACTTAAAGGCCTTAGGCTGGGACGAAAAAGAAATAGTCAAGCTCATCGAGTGTATAACTCGATAAACTTGACTATGTAACTCTCAAACTCAGCCGAACGGATTTTCAAGTTTCACCACTTCCCCGAACGGCTACCAATGTAGGGCGATAACCTGCCCGCCCTGCATCTAACTTTTCTTTATTTTACCACGACGGAGCGAAAAAGTCAATAGATTTTCAAAAATTTTTTTTAGGAGGTATACTCATGATTTACAAATTTTTCAAGAATGTTGAGACGGTGGAAGAGCTTTACAGCCAATACAAAAAACTTGCTATGCAATACCACCCCGACCACGGCGGAAGCACTGAGGACATGCAACAGATAAACGCGGAATACGACGAATTAAAAAAGCGGGTCGGAAATACGCACAAGAGCGCAACGGGTGAAACGTATCAGAGCGAAAAAGACACGAACGCGCCCGACAGATTCCGTGATATTATAAACGCCGTTATTAATTTCAATATCGATTTGGAGTTATGCGGGTGCTGGCTTTGGGCGTTCAATGCGTATTCGTGCAAAGACGAATTAAAGGGGCTCGGTTTCTTCTTCTGCTCCAAGAAAAAAGCGTGGGCATGGACAGACGAAAACCCGAAAAAGAACAAATACAAAATGACGCTTGACGAAATTCGCGAAACCTACGGAAGCGAAATTATCAAGAAACACAAGGACGAGACGAAAAAATTGACGGGAGCGGCTTAAAGCCGTTCCCGAACAAAGGAGATAAAACCATGAAAGAGAAATGGCAAATATTCAGCAACTACATCAACGGCGAAAAGTTATACAGAGTCGGCAGACGAGAAAACCCCGCCGAGCCGCTCCATAGCGGAAACGTCGAATATTTCGGAGGATATACAACAAACAGAACAGAAGCGGAAGAAACCGCAAACAAATTGAACGAAAAAGACGAATAACCCAAAAGCCGACCGCGGGCGGCCAATCCCGCGGAAAGGAGATAAAACCATGAAAGAAAAATTTACAATTCTTTTCGACACCGACGACGGGCAAAAAGAAATACAATGCACCGCGGACGAATTGGAGCGGGTAAAAAGCGAAATAAAAACGCTTTACGGCGAATTTTCAATAAACACAATCAGCCGAACAAACTAACACCACAACCGACCGCGGGCGGTTAATCCCGCGGAAAGGAGATAAAAAATCATGAAAACGCTTGAAAGCCTGTTTCGACGTTTCGGAAGTCCCGCGGAGGAAATGAACGAAAGCATATACATACACGGCATGCGGGCGGACTGTATCAAAGATATGAAGCATATCCAAAGCGAGGACGAACGCGCCCGGCGGACGATTTCCGAAATGCTGGAATATATCGAAACGCTGAAAGAGTACCGCAAAACGCTTTTCGCCCGCGCACAGGAGATTTGCGCCGCGTCGTATCGTTTGCAAATAAAAATCAAACGAAGTATAGACTGTTGGTACAAGAAAAAATATTATACCGTTACACTGTCGAAGATATACGACGAAGCCGCGCACATGACCCCCGATAACATCATAGAGGAAACTTTTGAAGGGAAAGAACGCGCAAAGGCTCTGAAACGGTTTGAAGCACTCCGAAAAGAGTACCCGAACACGGAAGCCATAAAAGAAATAGACAAATACCAATGGGAGAGGTAGAAAACAATCCGCTGACCTATCGGCGAAACGGGGAAAGGAATAAAAAATTATGACGATAAAAAAATTTATGGAAAGCAACAAAGCCCTTGACAACAATTTTACAAACCCCGACGGGGAAATTTTTTCCGAAACCATGGCAGAATGTACGAGCGTTTGGAGCAACGCTGCGGCAAAAGGCTATGTAATTAGAGCCGCGCAACACTTAAAAATGAACCGCGAACAAATAAAAACATTGCTTATACGTATGGAATGGGCTTTTAATGATTTGACGATAGAAGAAGCTGAAAAAGTCTACAACGATTTTTAAGGAGGAAAACAAAAAATGACGACATACGGAACAATAGAAATAATTTTATTACGGCTTTCAATCCTTGCCACGAACAATCGCGGGAAAACCTTGGCGGAATTTGAAACAGAAACCCGCCGAAGAATATACGAAGAAAATAAACGCCGAGAGCGTGAAACGTGGGAAAAAGCATGGAACCAACTCAACAACTAACCCCAAAGGACGGGTTTTCCCGTCCTTTTCTCTTGTGCCCTACGCCCAAAGCCACTACCCAAGAGCCGCCGTTCGGCGGGGTGAATGTCGCTTTTCCCCGGATTGCAAAAAATGCTACAAACCTTTATATAAAAGGATTATAGAAAGTCGGAAGTTTTAATTTCACTTTTTCCACTTCGGCATAAAACCGTAATATTCTATTGCTTTCCTCTGCAATTCCTGTAATAACATGCTTCTGAAACTATGCGTATCTTTCGGGTCGTCTTTCTCTATCCCGATATAGGGCACATTGTATTGTTTATACAAATCTTCTTTCTCTTTCCTGTCCTCTAAATATTTTTGCGTTTTCATGCCCCAATATTCTATGTAAATGCCTTGTTCCGAACCGATAATCGGAATAAACCAATCGCATTTTTTGCGTTCGTAAACAAATTCCGTAATCGGCTGTTCGTAAGCATGTAAAATTCCTGCGTTCCATAAAATATCGTCTATCGCCTGTTCCATGGAACTTTTAACCATGTGCCCGTCGATACTGCACCGCGCCATCGTACTGCTTTTGTAACCAATCCATGGCTTCGCCTATGCCGTTAAAAATCATATCCGTTGCGGTAACTATCCAAATAACATAAACCTTGTATCTGTTTTTGTTCATGCGGTGGATAGCCGAGCCGAGAATGTCTCCGCAAGGACCGAATACGGCGGTTTGTTTGTCCGATTCCAACCAAAACCATTTGCTTTGACCGTTGATTCTGATATATTTATTCATGTCAGCTCACCTCGCGGGATATACGGGCTTTTGAACGTATTACCCGTACCGTCATTTCATAATCGATTGTCTCTTTTCCCTCCGCTGTCGGTTTTTTATATTCCGTTTTCAGAATATCTTCCAACGTGTCGCGAACGGTGGTGCAGATTGCCCGATACATTATTTCGTCGAATTTTTCGGTACGTTTTCGTATCATTCTTCTGCGCCTGCCTTGTTCAGTTTTTCTAATACTTCTTCGTAACTTTCTTCGGTATCGATTAGAGAAATCCTGTCTTTTGGTTTATCCGTACTGCAAATGCTTTCAAATTCTATCAAAGCCGTACCGTCCGCTCTCTTCGTAACGGTTTTTATACCGCTTATCGGTATCAGCATTTTCATGCCGTCATAGTCTACCGTGATTTCGATAAATCTTTTCATTTCCGCCTCCTTATCCTGCTTTGTCTAAGGAAGCCGACTTCAAGGCTTCGATTTCGTTCAAAAGCGTCTCTCTTTCCGATTCCAGCTCGAAAATTTTGTCGCATAATTGGGCTTTCGTCCATTTCTCGAATCGGCTGTACTTATCCGGCGGGAGTTCTGCTTCCGGTAAATCCATTTCTTCCTGTTGCGATGTCGCAACAAGGCTCTTTTTGTATTCACGGATTTTCTTGATTGTCCAGCTCGGCTTTACAGGTTTTCTATGTTCGGGCGTAAGGGAAAGTAATTCGCAAAGCTGGGAATAACTGTATTTGTTCCATGCGCTGTCAAAACTGATTAATTTCTCTCCGAACTCGTCTACAATGTTCATGTAACGGCTCACTTGCGTTTTGTCTAATCCGAATTTTTCATAACAATACGCAAAGAAACATTCCGAACAACAATTCCCCACACCTATCGCAAGATTACTCTCTATCCGAAGTTGTTCCCGGTCAAACGTGATTGAATATGTATTGCTGTTATACAAGTCGATTAAATGTACTCCCAGATAAAAGAAATCTGTCTTTACAGCGGCAAGGTCTTTCTGTATCGTTTTTGTATAATCTGCAAGTAGTTTTTTGTATTCTTCATCGTTTCCGTAATTACCTTCAAATTTCTTTTTCTTAAAATCAATCATTTCAGTACACCTCTCATGCAGATAGGGGACTGCTTTTTTTCAGTTGTAAAACCTACAAAAACAGTCCCCGTAATTTTCTTTACTCGTTTGACACCTTCGCTTGCCGTGCCGCTTTGAACAACAGATAACGGAAATAATTTTCACATATCGCTTTGTCGCTTGTCCGACGTACTTTTAACGGATAATTCCAATCAAATCCGTCTTTGTCTTTGAACGCAACTGAATATGTCCAATATTTACGTGTCGTATTTGTGTGGTCGTCATACTGCTTGTTTTCGACTGCATGAAATTCGACTTTCTTGGCTCCGTCGTCAAACAATCGTTCCAACATTTGATAGCCTGTGACGTCATCACACTTGAAGAGGACTTCCGCCGTCTGTCCGCAAAACACTGCCGGCAACACATATTCCCAATACTGTTTCCCGTCTGACTTGTTTGTGTAGCGCCTGCGATATACATACAATTTAGGCAACGTGATTTGGGGTTCTTCCTCCGGTTCCGCGTTCAGCGTGCTTTCAAATATTGCTTCCGCTTCATTTACCGTCTGTTCCTGTACCTCGTCTCGCTTCGTCGCTTCCGTAGGCTGTGCTTCGTTCGCTTCTACTGCTTCATTCGTTCTGTCTTTCGCCATTTACTGCTTTTCTCCTTTGCGTCTGGTCGCCACCGTCTTTTTTATTTACATCGCCGTTTCCGACGTATGTAGCTTGTTGACTGTATTGTTATATATCGCTTTACTGCGGTAGAGTTTATACGGTCGGGACTTCGCCCGACTTCTGCGGTAGAATTTTTAGCTCCTTACCGCTTTTCCCTGCTTAAATATAAAAATACTTGCATAAAACAGTCTCAATAACTGTTCTACACAAGTATAAAACAAAACAGATGAGAAAGAAGAATAAATAAACGGGAAAAAGCACTTGACTTTTCTTTCGTCTTGTATTACAATTATATCATAAATAAATATTACAAATCGAAATCACGGAGGAACAAAATATGTTGGAAAAAGTACAAGCAATGCTCGCGGACGCGCTGAATCTTCCTTTGAGCAAGGTGACGCCCGACGCTAAGATTGTCGAAGATTTGGGTGCGGATTCCTTGGACGTTGTGGAACTTTTGAGCCGTCTTGAAGACGAATACGGCGTCGTCATTCCCGACGATGACGTGGAAAATTTGAAAACCGTCGCGGACGTTGCGGCCGAACTCGAAAAAATCATGAAATGACAGTGATTGCATTTTTGCAACAGGAAATCGCTCCCGAAGATATTCGGGAGCGATTTCTTTGTCTTTCGGACAAAAGCGGGGCATATTCGTTTGCCATAAACGGCACGATATGGTATAATCTTCAAGAACAATAAATTTACAGAGGTAATTCACATGTTACAGGTTTCGGGCGTAAGCCTTCAATACGGCAGCAAAAAATTGTTTGAGGACGTCAACCTTAAATTCACGAAAGGGAATTGTTACGGCATCATAGGTGCCAACGGCGCGGGAAAATCTACTTTTCTTAAAGTCCTTTCGGGCGAAATAGAACCGCAGAAGGGATATGTCTCTTTGGATAAAAACGAGCGTATGTCCGTTTTGCAGCAAAACCAGAATATGTACGATAAAGAGACGGTGCTCCGCACCGTCATGCTCGGCTATAAACACCTCGTGGACGTCATGGACGAAAAGGATGCCCTGTATGCCAATCCTGACTTTTCGGAAGAGGACGGAATCCGTGCCGCCGAACTCGAAAGCGAATTTGCGGAAATGAACGGCTATGACGCCGAATATCAGGCGGGACAGCTTCTCAACGCCTTGGAGATTCCAGAGGAACTTCATTATTCCTCCATGAGCGAGCTCGACGCGAAACAGAAGGTCCGCGTACTGTTGGCGCAGGCGCTTTTCGGAAACCCCGACGTCCTTCTTCTCGACGAGCCGACCAATAACCTCGACATCAAAACCGTGCGCTGGCTGGAAAACTATTTGATGGATTTCGAAAATACCATTATCATCGTTTCCCATAACCGCCATTTCCTCAATAAGGTCTGCACGAACATTTGCGACGTCGATTTCGGCAAAATCAATATGTACGTGGGAAACTACGATTTTTGGTATCAGACCAGTCAACTCCTTGCACGCCAGCAGAAGGAGCAGAATAAGAAAGCCGAACAGCGGGCCAAGGAATTGCAGGAATTTATCGCCCGTTTCGCGGCGAACGCTTCCAAATCCCGTCAGGCTACTTCTCGGAAGAAAGAGCTCGAAAAGCTTACAATCAACGATTTTAAGCCCTCTCTTAGAAAATATCCCTATATCGATTTCAAATTTGAAAGAGAAATCGGCAACGATATCCTCATCGTGGAGGGACTGACAAAGCAGGGGTATTTCAAAGACGTTTCCTTTACTGTACAAAAAGGCGAAAAAATCGGTATCGTTTCGGATAAAAGTACCACGCTTACTATGCTTTACGATATTCTCACGGGAAAAGAACAGCCTGATTCGGGTACCGTTATGTGGGGAAAAACTATTTCTGTCTCTTACTTTCCGCAAAATAATAACGAATTTTTTGAAAATTGTGATTTGACATTGGTCGAATGGCTCTCTCAATTCTCTCAGGATCACTATGAAGAATATCTCCGCGGTTGGTTGGGTAGAATGTTATTTTCGGGAGAAGAAGCGCTCAAAAAAGCCAAGGTGCTTTCAGGCGGCGAGAAAGTTCGTTGTATGCTGGCGAAAATGATGCTCGAAGGCAGTAATTTCCTTATTTTCGACGAACCGACCAACCACCTTGACCTTGAATCTATTACTGCGCTCAATAACGGTCTTAGTAATTATCGCGGCTGTATGCTGCTCACCTCTCACGACCAAGAACTCATGAATACCGTAGCAAACCGTATCATCGAAATCGAAGTCACAAAAGTCTATGACAGAAAAGTGACCTATGACGAATATATAGACGAAATCGGCTAAGAAAAAAGACTTTTTTATGCAAATAGACAAATTTCGACACGCTTCAACAGAATAATTTAAAATAAATCAAAACTTTCGATAATTAATTTTGGTATTATGTAAAATATTGCTTTACGAAGTCTGTTTTTTGTAGTATAATATCCTTGTTAAATATGAAGGTCGACAAGGCCTGCAAATTTTTTTCAAGGAGGAACGATATAATGCGTTCAAAAACAGTGGTACTGCTGGAATCCAACGGCGCGTTGCTCAGCGAGTTGAAGGAAGCTCTGGCGAAAAACGAAGGCCTGAATGTCGCGTATGCGGGGGACGATGGGGAAGCGGGAATTCGGGAATTGCACCGATTGAAGCCCGATTTGGCCATCGTCGGAATGTTTCTGAAAGGAACGGACGGCTGCGGTGTCATTCAGGCGATACGAAAAGAGGAGGCAGGAACAAAAATTATTGCGACGGGGGTACCGAGCGATACCCTTATGGAAAAGGCGATGAGCGAGGGGGCCGACTACTATCTCGTAAAGCCTTTTTCCATGCAAGGAGCTTTGGAACGGGTAGAAGAGCTATTGAAAGACTCGCCTGTATCCGGAGAAGGAAAGGAATATGCGAGCGCTAAACGTCGCCCTGTAACCTTAGAAGAAAAAATCAGCGACATCTTCATTTCCATCGGAATCCCGCCTCACATCAAGGGCTATGGATACTTGCGTGCAGGAATTAAAATGACAGTCGAACAACCTTATATTATCAACAATATCACGAAGGGACTGTATCCCAGCATCGCCGAAAAGTTCGGTACGACGCCGAGTAAAGTTGAACGAGCCATTCGCCATGCGATAGAAGTTGCTTGGAATCGAGGCAGAATAGATGCCATTAATGCAGTTTTCGGAACCAGAGTTTATTTAGGCACGGAAAAGCCTACAAACAGCGAATTCATCGCTTTGGTTGCGGATAAATTAATCCTTGAAAATATGATATAAAAATATAAAGACATCACGAAAAGGACTTGCGGTTTTGCCCGGGTTCTTTTTTCTTTGTTTTTGCTTGACAAGCGTCATCAAAAAGGGTATAATATAAGTATGAAAAGTAAAACTTTTCTAACTTTATATACAAGGCAGGTTCAAAATGGAAAAAAAATTTCCGGAAGGAAAATTCATGACAACGGTAAAAATCGGACCGAAGGGGCAAATCGTCATACCGAAGGAAGTTCGGGAGATGTTTGGATTTCAGCCCGGGGACTCGGTATTGCTTCTTGCAGATAAAGGGCAGGGAATAGCCATACAGCCGTTTGAGTTTGCGGAAGAATTTTGGAATCAAGTACAGATACAGAGGGAAAAGAAAAGATGAACGCTTTAACCGTTTCAAATCTTAAAAAAGAGTATCCCTGTTTTCATTTGAAGGAGGTTTCCTTTTCTTGTCGGAAAGGGCGAATCGTGGGGCTTATCGGCCGAAACGGAGCCGGAAAAACGACGATTTTGAAAAGTATTATCGTCAACGAACTGAAAAGTGAAATGATTGAACTTTCAGATAAAGGGATTTCAGGAGAACAAATCGTAAATAGATTGGGGAATCCCAAAGTTTTGGCCCGTGCATATCTTGCAGACGAAATCGGTAAAATGAAGAAATTCAGCTGGAAAAAATTCGCCATGTTTTTTTCATTTTATAGTTATGCAAGCATAGGCGGTATGTTTATTTTACCTATAACAAGCTGTTTAGCTGTGGCGTTCATTATCAGCGGCGTTGCCTGTCCTCTTGCGGGTATCGTAAAATTTATTGCTCATTTTTGTGGGAAAGAAATGCCTTATCTGACTCTTAATATCGGTAATTATTCCGCCTCGGCGATTGCTTTTTTACCTATTTCGATTGGTTTAGGTATTGTATTGTTTCTGTTGGGCTGGGCTTTTTGGAAACTGACCGTGTTATTTATCAAATCTGTCGGAAAACATAAACGCTTAAAAGATAGAATACAAAAAGAAAATTAAAAGAACGAGCTTGAGTCAAAAAATGACTTAAGCCCGTTCTTCAATGCGCCAAGGCCGACAAATTTTGAACATTTAAAGTGGGAATCTATTTTCCCAAATGGTTTAGAGGCTGTATCAGCGAAAGAGAGAAAGCAATATCATGCCTATTTGCTTTTTTCTTCTCTCCCAATCTCACCTATAAGAAATGAAAACGGAAAAACTTTCGCATTATCATCTCTGTATTGTTTGAGATTATTTTGCCGATATGTTATAATTTTATTGTATATTCAATTAGTATTGGGGTGTTGATCTATGAATATTGTTGAAATTAAAGACCGAAAACAATCTATTATTACAGTTTTATTGCAGATTTGGGAAAGTTCTGTAAAAGCAACGCATTTATTTTTGACAGAAAAAGAAATCAAAAGTATTAAGCAATACGTTCCGCTAGCATTACAATCTATTCCTCGTTTAATCGTTGCTGAAAACGATAGCGGATGTCTCGTCGCCTTTGCGGGAATAGACGGATGTAAACTGGAAATGTTGTTTGTTGCCGCCGAAAACAGAGGACAAGGCATCGGAAAGTATTTACTTCAATATGTCGTTGATACCTATGCTGTAAACGAGTTAACAGTCAACGAACAAAATCCTCTTGCAATCGGCTTTTATAAACATATGAACTTTATAACTTACAAAAGGACCGAAACCGACGAGCAAGGCAATCCTTATCCGCTTTTATATATGAAAAAAGCATAAGTTGAGATATTCAACTTATGCTTTTTCATTTGGTGCCGGTGGTGGGACTCGAACCCACACGCCCTCACAGGCAGCGGATTTTGAGTCCGCCTCGTCTGCCAATTCCAACACACCGGCATAAAAATGTAGAAAGTTATGAAACATTAATATTATATATGATTGAGAAAAAAAAATCAAGTGTTTTCACTTTATTTTTAGAGTTTTTTCTAATCTTTTTTCTCTTTCCCTTGCGATTTTTTTTATTTCGTGGTAAAATAATACTAACGACATTAAGGAACACTTTTTATGGAAAAATTAGTATTGATCGACGGCAACAGTCTGCTCAATAGAGCTTATTACGCGACTCCCATGTTTACATCGAAAAGCGGCCTGCCTACTAACGGTATTTTCGGATTTGTCAAACTTTTACTGAAAATCATTTCCGATAAAAAACCCGCTTACCTCGCCGTGGCGTTTGATCTACATGCTCCGACCTTTCGACACGAAATGTATGCAGAATATAAAGCCGGACGCAAACCTATGCCGGAGGAACTCGTAGTACAAGTTCCCGTATTGAAAGAATTGTTGGCTTTGATGAAAATAAAAATTTGTGAACTCGAAGGCTATGAAGCCGACGACATTATCGGCACATTGGCAAAACGTTTTCCCGTCCAAACCTATATCTATACAGGAGATCGCGACGCTTATCAACTTGTCGACGATACAACTAATGTCTGTTATACGCGTAAAGGTGTAAGCGATATTTTGGAGCTCTCTTCTCGAAACTTCAAAGAAGAAGTAGGACTTATTCCGGCGCAAATCGTCGATTTGAAGGCTCTGATGGGGGATAAATCGGATAATATTCCGGGAGTCACAGGGATAGGGGAAAAGTCGGCTTATCGCCTTTTGGAAGAATATGGCAGTTTGGACGGAGTATATGGGCATTTAGACGAAATTAAGGGGGCTTTGAGTAAAAAGTTAACCGACCATAAAGAAGAAGCCTACTTTTCACAGTTTTTAGCTACTATAAAGGTCGATTCTCCTATTCCGTTGACATTATCCGATTGCGTTTTACGTATGCCTTTTCCACACACTGTAAGAGAAAAGTTTGCCGAACTCGATTTCAGAAGCATGATTTCTTTGCCTATTTTCGATGAAAACGGACAAATATTTACCGAAAGAGAAGCGGAAAGCCTAAAAATAAAAAATATAGAAGAGGTTTTCCCCGCCGACATAAATTCTGCACTTTCCATTTATGAAAGCGCACCTGATTTGTTAGCGTGCGATTGGGTGGATGACGGTTTTCGATTTTTTTGTTCGGACGGGGACGATAAAGAATATGTCATTCCAATCAAAGAAAATCTTTTAGATGTCGGATTTTTTATTCATTCTATAAAACCTTTCTTTGAAAAAATATTTACGGGCAAAAAGAAAATTGTCCTTTACAACTCTAAAGAAATACGACATCGTTTATCGGAATTGGACATTAAATTTTCCGCTCCGTTTGAAGACGTTTCTCTAATGAAATATATTGCCGAGGGAACCGGAAATTCTGATAATTTGGATTTTTGCCTGAACTATTACTCCTTACCGGTTCAGAATCGAGCTTACGGTATCTACCGACTGTATAAGATTTTCAAAGAGGACTTGGATGACGCCGAGAAAAAACTTTATCTCGACATTGAGCTTCCTCTTTCAACCGTTTTGTATGATATGGAACAAACCGGCGTATGGGTCGATTGGAATATACTCAATGAATTTTCTGTTAAATATAACGCCGAGCTCAAACGTCTTACCGAAAGTATTTACCGACTTGCCGGGGAAAAATTCAATATCAATTCTCCCGTACAACTAGGAAAAATTCTTTTCGAAAAATTAAGAATCGGAGAGGGTACTCAAAAAAGTAAATCTCGAAAAAATTATACAACAACGGCGGAAGTTTTAGAAAAATATGCAGATGACTATGAAATTGTTCGTTTATTACTTCGTTATAGACAAATCCAAAAACTGAATTCTACCTATGTAGAGGGTTTCAAGCCGCTGGTTATACAAGGCAAGGTCCATACGACCTATAATCAAATGAATACTTCTACGGGACGACTTTCTAGTGCTAATCCAAATCTTCAAAATATTCCCGTCAGAAATGAAGAAGGGAAAGAACTTAGAAAAATTTTTATTGCCGGTCCCGGAAACGTACTCGTCGATGCCGATTATTCTCAAATCGAACTGCGTCTGTTAGCACATTTTTCGGGCTGCAAAGAACTAATTGAAGCTTATAGAGAGCATAAGGATATTCATTCCATCACAGCTTCTCAGGTATTTGGAGTCCCTGTCGAGCAAGTTTCTCCTCAAATGCGCAGAAGTGCGAAAGCAGTCAATTTTGGAATTATTTACGGAATAAGCTCTTTCGGATTGGGACGAGATCTTGGAATCAGTGCTAAAAGAGCGAAAGAGTATATTGATAAATATTTTGAAACTTATTCTGATGTAAAAAAGTATATGGACGAAAATGTTGAACGCGCAAAAAAAGAGGGCTATATTACAACTTTGTTCGGACGTCGCAGAATTATAAATGAACTGAAATCGTCTAACTATAACGTTCGTTCCTTCGGGGAACGCGCGGCCATGAATATGCCTTTACAGGGCTCTAGTGCTGATATCATTAAAATAGCTATGATCAATGTGTTCAAAAAATTAACCGAACAAAAACTTCAAGCTAAACTCGTTCTTCAAGTTCATGACGAATTGGTCATCGACTGTCCGGAAGAGGAAGCGGCAATTGTATCGGAAATTCTGAAAACGGAAATGGAGAATGCCGTCACGCTTAAAGTTCCTCTTACCGTAGAAGTGGGAATCGGAAAAAATTGGTTCGTGGCAAAATAATTTCATTGTTCCACAAATTTGGTTTCACAAACTATATCATATGAAACCAAATTTATGGAACACATATTAAATAATCAAAACGTATATGAAAACGATTAAAATAGCGATCACAGGAGGAATCGGAAGCGGAAAATCCTCAGTCGCAAAAATAATCCGCGAACAGGGTTTTCCAGTATTTTCCTGCGATGAAATCAATAAACAACTTTTAACTCAAGAAGAATATATTCGTCATATAAAAAAGCGATTTCCCGATGTTGTACAAGAGGGAAAGATTATCACATCTCGCTTAGCCCAAATTGTCTTTTCTAACGAAACAGCATTGAAAGAATTGAATTCCATTGCGCATCCGTTTATTATGAATGAATTAAAAAGACAAATAGATACTCAAAACGGCTTAGTTTTTGCAGAAGTTCCGCTCTTGTTTGAATGTGGTTACGAAAATCTTTTCCATAAAATCATTGTCGTTTACCGCGAAAAAGAACAACGTATTCTTTCAGTCATGCAAAGAGACCATGCTGATAGAGGGGCCGTTTTATCTCGAATCTCTCAACAATATGATTATAGCCAAGTTGGTTCATTTTCTTCTGTCATTCTCTTAAACAATAATTCAACTGTTTCGAAATTGAAAAATAAAGTTCTCGCTCTATTAAAGAGATTGTCTAACGAGTATTCATGAAACATTTTTTGTGAAACTAAATTTACATTCATACAAAGTCATTTTTCACAGTCCCAATTAAAGGGGCTGTTTTTTTTATTTTTATCAAAATCGCTAAGCAGTTAATACTATGCGTGAAATAATATTATAGTATTATGTTACACATAATAATTATGTTTGTCATACATATTTTATTATGCGTAACATAATAAAAGCAAATAAGGAATACATTTTTACACATACTGAGGAAAAGACAGTCGAGAAGGCGCTCAATTTTAGATGAAAGCGCAAGATTCGACAAGAATTTTTAGAAAATTTTTCTAAAAAAGTTAAAAATTTTTCATTTTGGTCTTGAAAAAAGAGAAAAAGTGTAGTATAATAATTAATGAAAAAGAAATGGCTTTTTTACGTTGTTTTCAGACGTTAGAACAAACACTTTTTCTTGAATTAAACTTTGCTTTTTTCAAAATCAAGATAAATATATGCAGAGTTTTATTTATTGCAGAACTTATTTTTTATCAGGAGAGCTCAAATGAAAGAACCCGAAACAAATTTCCCCTTGCATCTTTTTCATCACGGAACTAATTTTAAGGCTTATGAGACGATGGGGGCGCATGCAGTCACAAAAAACAGAAAGCGCGGATATATTTTTCGCGTATGGGCTCCGCACGCAAAAAGCGTTTCGGTTGTAGGGGATTTTAACTCTTGGAATGAAAATGCCAATGTTATGAATAAGCTCATTGATGATGAAACTTTTGAACTTTTCATTCCCGGTCTCAAACAATATGATGCCTATAAATATTGCATAGAAACTAAGGACGGAAGAAAACTTTTCAAAGCCGATCCTTATGCTTTCCATTCTGAAACACCGGGGATAGATTCTTCAAATGCGTCCAAACTTTATGATTTATCCGGATTTGAATGGTCGGATAAGGCATATTTGGACAAGCTGGGTCATAAAAATATCTATGCCTCTCCCCTCAATATTTATGAAGTCAATCTGCTGTCATGGAAAATTCATGAAAACGGAAATCATTATACTTATCGGGAACTAGCAAAGGAGCTCGTCATTTACGTTAAGGAAATGGGATACACTCATGTAGAGTTTATGCCGGTAATGGAATATCCGTTCGACGGTTCCTGGGGTTATCAAGTGACAGGATATTATGCAATCACCTCACGATTGGGCACGCCTCACGATTTTATGTATTTGATAGATGCTTTTCATAAAGCGGGAATCGGTGTAATTCTCGATTGGGTGCCGGCACATTTCCCCAAAGACGAATTCGGACTTTATGAGTTTGACGGAGAGCCTTTATATGAACCTTCGCGCTGGGATCAAAAAGAGAATCGCGGCTGGGGAACGCGAAAATTCGACTATGGACGCGACGAAGTAATTTCATTCCTCGTTTCTAATGCGGTATTTTTCTTTGATAAATTTCATGTCGACGGGTTGAGAGTCGATGCCGTAGCTTCTATGCTCTATCTCGATTATGATAAACGTCCCGGAGAATGGGTTCCGAATATTTACGGAGATAATAAAAATTTAGAGGCGGTAGCTTTTCTCAGGAGGTTAAATGAAGCCGTATTTGCGGAATTTCCCCATGCTCTGATGATCGCCGAAGAGTCTACCGCTTGGCCGCTGATTACTCGACCGACAGACGCAGGGGGATTGGGGTTCAATTTCAAGTGGAATATGGGGTGGATGAACGACGTTCTTTCCTATTTAGCCACAGATCCCATATATCGGCAGTACAATCACAATAAATTGACCTTTTCGATGATGTATGCCTTTTCGGAAAATTATATTTTGCCCATTTCTCATGATGAAGTCGTTCACGGAAAGGCGTCTCTTATCAGTAAAATGCCGGGCGCCTATGAAGATAAGTTTGCAGGAGTACGTTCTTTCATGGGATATATGATGTCCCACCCGGGAAAGAAGCTCAATTTTATGGGGACGGAGTTCGGACAGTTTAAGGAATGGGATTATAAAGAGGGAGTCGAATTTTTTCTGAAAAAGTATCCTATGCACGAAAAACTTTCCCGTGCGATACAAGATCTCAATTTCTTTTATTTGAATACGCCTGCGTTTTATGAAATTGAAGATTCTTGGGACGGCTTTGAATGGCTGGCGCCCAACGACGCGGACCGCAATTTTATTGCTTATATTCGTAAAGACAGACAAGGAAATCAAATTGTTGTCATTGTAAATTTTTCGGGAATTGCATTGACGAATTACACCTTGGGCATCGCAAAGGGTAAATATAAATTAATTTTCAATACCGATTCGGTAAAGTACGGCGGAAGCGGCACTTTGAAAAAACGCATTTATACTACGACAAAAACGCCGAGTCACGGCAAGGAATACTCGATACGAATGGATATTCCTAAACTGACCTGCGTCTATTTGACAAAAATCGATTGATTTTATTTCAGGGGGTTTCCTATGCACAGAAAAAAAGAATGTGTAGCCATGCTTTTGGCGGGTGGACAGGGCAGCAGATTATTTGCACTTACCAATAATATTGCAAAGCCCGCGGTCGCGTTTGGAGCGAAATACCGCATCATTGACTTTCCGCTTTCCAACTGCATAAACTCGGGAATCGATACGGTAGGAGTATTGACGCAATATCAACCGTTGATTCTCAACGAATACATCGGCAACGGCCAGCCGTGGGATTTGGACAGAGCCTTCGGAGGAGTCCATATCCTTTCGCCGTATCAGGCGAAAGCGCGGTCTACTTGGTATGAAGGAACCGCAAATGCAATTTATCAGAATATGCATTTCATGAAGATGTATAATCCCGAATATGTCCTTATCCTTTCGGGGGATCATATCTATAAGATGGACTACGCGGCTATGTTAAAAGCACATATTGAAACGGGAGCAGACTGTACAATAGCGGCAATAAACGTGCCGCTTAGCGAAGCGTCAAGGTTTGGAATTCTTAACACGAATCCGGACGGCTCTATTTACCAATTTGAAGAAAAGCCGAAAGTACCCAAGAGTACACTTGCCTCGATGGGAATTTATATTTTCACGGCAAATAAATTATTCAAATATCTCGAAGAGGACGAAGCGAACCCCAACTCGTCCAAAGATTTCGGAAAAGATGTTCTTCCTGCGATGCTCAATGCAGGCGAGAAGATGTATTCTTATCTCTTCGAAGGGTATTGGAAAGATGTAGGGACCATCGCTTCGCTTTGGCAGGCAAATATGGATCTTCTCGGTGAAAATCCCGAATTTGACGTCAACGACAAAGCATGGAAAATTCATTCGCGCAACCCGTTAGCTCCGCCCGAATATATCGGAGAGGATGCCGTTGTAAAAAATTCCATGATCGCGCTCGGCTGTGAAATCGAAGGGACGGTAGAAAATTCCGTTCTCGGCAGCAATGTCATTGTCGAAAAAGGTGCGGTTATAAAAGATGCGGTTGTTTTGGCAAACAGTATTATTAAATCGGGCGCATCCGTATCTTATTCCATTATCGACGAAAACGTAATCGTAGGAAAAAATTCCGTAATCGGAGTGGAAAAAAATCCGAAAGCAGAGATTGTAGTGCTCGGAAGAGATATCACTGTCGGGGACGGAGTCCGCGTTTTGAGCGGTCAGAAAAATGAAAAAGACATCTTGGTATAAAGGGGAGGCAAATATATATGGTAGCATCGGCAGTCGGCGTCATCTTTTCAAATCTTCACGAAGAAAATGTTCCCGAACTCGTCCGCAGAAGGACGATGGGCTCTATTCCGTTTGGCGGAAGGTATCGCCTTATCGATTTTCCGCTTTCTAATATGGTAAATTCAGGCATTACGACCGTAGGCCTTATGACAAACAACAATTATCGTTCTTTAATCGACCATCTTGGCAGCGGCAAGGATTGGGATTTGGCTCGTAAAGACGGGGGAATTATCCTTCTTCCTCCCTTTTCCGACGAAAGCGAACAGATCTATACGACTCGGCTTGAGGCCCTCAAAGGTGTAACGAGCTTTCTCGCTCGTCGTCAGGAAAAATATGTAGTCCTTTCCGATTGCGACGGAGTGGCAAGGTTGGATATTTCCGATATTATCGCATTTCACGAGAATAAAAACGCCGATATTACAATGGTCACTCATTTTGAGGAAGTGGAGAAAACAGAACATTATATGCTCATCGGCGCAGATAAAGACGGTCGGGTGAATGAAGTCAAAATTACTCCGAAAATTCGAAACAAAGCAAAAGCTGACGTGTATATCAATGTTATGGTCTTTAACAGACAATTTCTATTGAATATGGTAGAGGATGCTTTGACGCACGGATACAGTTGTTTTGAGAGCGATATTATCGCAAAACAACTCGATAGTCTGAAAATTTATCGCTATGATTTTCGCGGTTATTATGCAGGAATAAATTCTATGGCATCTTACTATAAACACAATATGGAGTTACTCAACCGCGAAGTACGCGACGAGCTCTTTGGTTCTCGAGATATTTATACGAAGGTTCGAGATAGCGCCCCCTCTAAATATGGGGCAGAGGTCACGGTCAAAAACTCTCTTATCTCCGACGGCTGTGAAATTGAGGGTACCGTAGAAAATTCCATTCTTTTCCGCGGCGTTACCGTCGCTAAAGGTGCAACGGTCAGAAATTCTATTATCATGCAGGATACAATCATCGGTCCTAATGTTTCTTTAGATTGTGTCATTACCGATAAAAACGTCGTAATCGGAGACCGCAGAAAATTGAGCGGTTGTGAAGTTCTTCCGTACTTTATTCAAAAAGGAACAATGCTTTAACAAAACTATGTCAGACATATATAATTATGTGTGACATACATAGTACAAAATCAAAACACAAGGGAGGATTTTATTGAAATGGCGACACAAACGAACACAGTAAAGAAGAAAGCACCTGCCAAAGCGCCGATTAAGAGAAAGGCGGCAAGGCAAGTTCCGATTGAGATATTGACACAGGAAAAAGAAGAATCTTTTCCCCGTATTCCCGAACAGGCTCAGATAGAGGTTTGTCCGAAAAAAAAGATTTTATTCGTTGCCTCCGAAGCGACTCCTTTTATTGCGACCGGTGGATTGGCGGAAGTTATCGGTTCGCTATCCAAAGCGTTGGCGAAAGATCCGACCTATGATGTGAGAGTAGTAATACCGCTCTATTCGGATATTAAGCCGGAATTTCGCCGCAAGATGTCGTTTTTGGGCAACATTTTTGTACCGTTATCATGGAGAAATCAATATTGCGGAATTTTTTCGTACGAAGAAGAAGGCGTAATTTTCTATTTCTTGGATAACGAGTATTATTTCAAACGGCCCGGCTGTTATGGATATTATGATGATGGGGAGCGCTTTGCATTTTTCTCGCGCGGCGTAATGGAGATTCTTCCTTTTATAAAATTTTATCCTGACGTTTTGCACTGTCACGATTGGCAGGCCGCACTGGCAGCGCTCTATTTGAAAACCATTTATTGTTATCGCCCGGAATATCAGTTTATCCGCGCATTATTTACGATTCATAATATCGAATATCAAGGGAAATATTCCTTAGATATTCTCGAAGACTTATTCGGTATTTCCAACAATTATCGCTATCTTCTCGAATACGGCGGTTGTTTGAATCTGATGAAGGGAGCGATTGAATGTTGCGAAAAATTTTCTACGGTCAGTCCGACTTATGCGAATGAGATAAAAAATGCGGAATTTGCTCATGGCCTGGAAGATATTATTCGGAAAAATTCTTTTAAGCTTTCAGGTATTCTCAATGGGATCGATACGATTTCTTACAATCCGAACACAGATCCCGCTCTGTTCGCTCATTACGATGCCGAGCATTTGGAAAACAAATCCGTTTGCAAAGCCGAACTTCAAAAAATGCTCGGTTTACCGGTCAAGCAGGTTCCTGTTATCGCTATGATTTCCCGACTCGTATCGCATAAGGGCCTCGATTTGGTAAAGACTGTGATAGAAGACGTTCTAAAAGAGGACGTTCAGTTCGTTCTTCTTGGAACGGGGGATTCCGTCTATGAAAATTATTTTAAGGATCTCGGTCGCAGATATACGGGAAAGGCGGCTGTCGTCATTTCTTTCAACGGCGACCTTGCCAGAAAGATTTACTCCGGTGCAGATATTTTCCTGATGCCGTCAAAAAGCGAGCCTTGCGGTCTTTCTCAAATGATCGCGTCGAGATATGCGGCGGTTCCGGTCGTTCGGGAAACGGGCGGATTGTTCGATAGCATCAAGCCTTATGGGGCAGGCGGAAACGGATTCACATTTGCGGCCTATAATCCGTATGATATGTTATACGTGATTCGGGAAGCGCTGGAACTGTATAAAAATGAGTCTGAATGGAAAGCATTGATGAAGAAAGCCGCCGAAACGGATTTCTCCTGGCAGCATTCCGCAGAAGAATATAAAAAACTTTACTCCGCCACACTCGCCTTAAAAAAATAGAGACCGCACGGCGCTTCAAAGTTTGTACGACTTGACAATCAAATTTCCGTATGGTATAATACAGCGGAATAAATCAGGAGAATGGAACAGTTATGAGTAAAAACAAAATCACGGAGTCAGACGCGAAGGAGCTGATTAAGGGAAAGCTTTCCCGATATTTCGGCGTAACGCCGTCGGAAGCGACCAAAGAACAAATTTATAAAGCCGTCGTTATGAGCGTTCGGGATATCATGCTCGAAAAGCGACAGTTGTTTCACAACGAGATGAAGGCAAAAAAAGCGAAGCGCGTCTATTATCTGTGCATGGAGTTTTTATTGGGGCGTTCCTTAAAGAACAGCGTCTTTAACTTGGGCGTAGAAAAATCGTTTACGGAAGCATTAAAACCCTATGACGTTACGTTATCTGATTTATATGAGCTGGAACCCGATGCGGGGCTCGGAAACGGCGGACTCGGACGGTTGGCTGCATGTTTTCTCGATGCGTTGGCGACGGGGGATTATCCTGCAATGGGATTTTCTATCCGTTACGAATACGGACTCTTCAAACAAAAAATTATTGACGGTTGGCAGATGGAACTGCCCGACGTGTGGCTTCCCGGCGGAGAAGTGTGGCTGACGCAAAGAAGCGACAATATCTATACGGTTAAATTTGACGGTTACGTAGAAGAAAAATGGACGGAACACGGCCTTGAAACCGTGTATCGTAACGCCAAAGAAGTTCAAGCGGTAGCCTATGATATGATGGTGTCCGGATACGATAGTAAAGCAGTATCTGTGCTTCGGCTTTGGAAAGCGAAAGGCGTACAAAATTTCGATATGAAATTATTTTCGCAAGGGGATTACAACGCCGTAATGCAGGAAGATAATGAAGCCGATTTGATTTCTAAGGTGCTCTATCCTGCCGACAATCATGTGGAAGGGAAGTCGCTCCGCTTAAAGCAACAATATTTCTTAGTTTCTGCTTCCTTACAAAATATTCTAAAAGATCATAAACGTCGTTACGGTTCTTTGAAATTATTACCGCAGCTTGCGGCCATTCATCTCAATGATACGCATCCGGCTCTTGCAATTCCCGAACTCATGCGCCTTTTGATAGACGAAAATGGTATGGGTTGGGAGGAAGCGTGGGCTATTACGACTTCCGTATGCGCCTATACAAATCATACAGTCTTAGCCGAAGCTTTGGAAACGTGGCCGGAAGACCTCATCGCGAGAAAATTGCCGCGGATTTATTCTATTCTCAAAGAAATCAACAGACGTTTCTGTGAAGATCTTTGGACTCGTTTCCCGGGGGATTGGGATAAGATTTCGAGAATGGCGATTATTTCCTATAATACGATAAAAATGGCGAACCTGTCCGTATACGGTTCCCATTGTGTAAACGGTGTTTCAAAACTTCATAGTGAAATCATTAAAAAGAGTATTTTCCATGATTTTTACGATTATACTCCCGAAAAATTTACAAACGTCACCAATGGAATTGCCCATCGGCGTTGGTTAAATCAGTCAAATCCCGAATTGTGCTCACTCCTCGACGAATGTATAGGAACGGGATATACAAAAGATGCCTCAGAGTTGTCAAAATTTAAAAGTTTTGAAAATGACGATAGCGTTCTTAAACGTTTAGATGAAATCAAGTCGCTTAAAAAGCAACAATTTGCAGATTACGCTTATAAAAAGCAAGGAATTATCATCGATCCGACTACTGTTTTTGATGTTCAGGCAAAGCGGATGCACGAATATAAGCGCCAGCTTCTTAACGTTTTGCATATCATAACAGATTATCTTGCGTTAAAGGAAAATCCCGAACTTCCCATGTTGCCCAAAACTTATATTTTTGCAGCAAAAGCGGCAGCCGGATATTATATGGCAAAAAAGATCATTAAGCTTATTTGTTTCCTTTCGGAAGAAATCCGCCAAAATCCGAAAATCCGCGAAAAGCTCAACGTCGTTTACATGGAAGATTATAATGTAACGATGTCCGAAATGTTGATGCCTGCCTCGGAAATTTCCGAACAAATTTCTTTGGCGGGTAAAGAAGCGAGCGGTACAGGAAACATGAAGTTCATGATCAACGGAGCCTTAACCGTCGGAACTTTGGACGGTGCCAATGTGGAGATGACAGAGCAGGCAGGAGTAGAAAATTTGTTTATTTTCGGCCTAAAAGCAGAGGAAGTCTCGCAAATTTGGAGAAACGGATATTCTTCCAGTGTTTATTATAATCAAGATCCGGGACTTCGAAAGGTCATTGAAGCTTTAATCGTAGGCTTTAACGGCGAATCTTTTGCAGATATTGCGAACTACCTTTTGACAGGTTCACCTGTTGCCGATCCCTATATGTGTATGGCGGACTATGAATCTTATCTCAGTATTCAGCAAAAAATGTCCATATTATATGAATCGGATAAACGAAGCTGGAACCAAAAAGCACTTCGGAATATTTCGGCCGCAGGTTACTTTGCCGCAGACAGAAGCATTCGTGAATATGCCGATAATATTTGGCACTTAAAAGCTCTTTGACAAAATAACAACAAAAATAAATTTTTGAAAGCTGTAAAAAGTATTTTTTACAGCTTTTCATTAGTTTTCGTAATTTGGTTCAAACGTATGAATGTTTATTTCAATCCTTTGGATTCCTTATGTAAAAATATCATCGGAGCTGTCCGTCAAGGCGATGAATTACAAATTTCGCTCTTTGTTTTGAAAAGCCAAAAGGAGTTTTCCTATAATATGCAAACTCCTTTGCGGGAAGAGTGTACAGCCCCCGATAAAGACGGGATTCTTTTTTTGGGAAAGGACGGAGAAAAAAGAAATCTCTATCTCATGAAACGGACAGAATACGGTTGGACGATTCGCCTGAAAATTCATGAACCCGGACTTTATTACTATCATTTTCACTTGGATACAGAATATATTGTTCCGGGAAGAGGGGGAATCGGAAAAGAGTCATTTTTACCCGAAGCCGAATTTCAACTGACGGTCTATGCGAAAAATTATCGAACTCCGGATTGGTTTAAAGGGGGAATTCTCTATCAGATTTTTCCCGATCGCTTTTGTAAAAAAGGAACTATGCCAAACATAGAAGGTCGGATACCTCGTTCCGATTGGGGCGGAATCCCGAATTTTCGCCCTGATGAAAAAGGAAAAATTTCAAACAATGATTTTTTCGGGGGAAATTTCAAAGGAATTCAGAGTAAACTTCCGTATTTGAAATCCCTGCATATTACGGCAATCTATCTGAATCCGATTTTCGAAGCCGCTTCCAATCATCGGTATGATACGTCAGATTATATGAAGGTCGATCCGTTTCTGGGAACGAACGAAGATTTCGCCGAACTTACGAAGGAAGCGGAAAAATACGGAATACGGATCATTTTGGACGGCGTATTTAACCATACGGGCGATAACAGCGTCTATTTCAATAAATACGGAAAATATCCTTCCTTGGGGGCGTACCAGTCGAAAGAATCGCCGTATTTCTCGTGGTATACCTTTCAGGATTTTCCCGATAAATACAGCAGTTGGTGGGGAATCGATATTTTACCCGAAGTCAATGAAAACTCCGCCGCTTATCAAGAATTTATTTTTGGAGAAAGCGGCGTTTTAAAAAATTGGTTATCCTATGGAATCGGGGGATACAGACTCGATGTAGCCGATGAGTTACCCGACTTTTTTCTGAAAAAATTGAGAAAAGCGGTCAAAGATACAAATTCCGAAGCAATAATTATCGGAGAAGTATGGGAGGACGCTTCTAACAAAATTTCTTATTCAAAACGCCGAGAATATCTGCAAGGATATGAACTCGATAGCGTTATGAATTATCCTTTAAAGGATGCCATTATTCGATATATTATTACGGGCAGTGCGGAAGATTTGGCCGATACGGCCCGTTTACTCCAAGATCATTATCCAAAACAGACTCTCGATTGCTTAATGAATATTCTCGACACTCACGATACAGCGAGAATCTTGACTGTTTTGGGAGAAAAATCTTGCTACAACAAAGAAGAAATGGCCGATGAATCTTTTCGCCTTAATGAATTTGAAAAGGCTGCTGCGATCGAAAAAGTCAAAATGGCGGCTGTGTTACAATATTTCTTGCCGGGAGTTCCTTGTATCTATTATGGGGATGAAAACGGAATGGAAGGCTATATCGATCCTTTTTGCCGAAAATGTTTTGATTGGGATAACCTTAACGAAGATTTAATCTCTTATTACAAAAACTTAGGTGAAATCAGGACTCTATTCCGAAAAGTTTTTGCCAAGGGCCTTTATAAAGAACTTTATGTGAAAAACGGCTTTTTCTTATTTCAAAGAAGTTATAACGGAACTCAGGTCTATATTTATACCAACAATTCCTCCGAAGGATTGTTCGTTAAAATCTCTGGGAAATTCCATGATTATCTAAATGATAAAGAATTTGAAAATATTATCGAAATCAAGCCGCATACTTTCGGAATTTTCTCCGAAATCAATGTTTTTTAATGAAGAAGTCTCTTTTTTACATTAACTATTCGTAAAAGCTGCATTTTACGAATAGTTATTTTCTATACCCCATTGAGCGCAAATCCTTGAAATTAAAAGTTTTTCCGGGAATCCTCTCGCTCATTCTTGAAAACTTTTCGGAAAACCCCTGCTTTCTGTTGACAGAAAAATATTTTCGCGGTACAATAGTTTTATGAAACGAGACAACTACTATATCAAACGTAATATTCAGGATATCGATAAAACAAATGAATTGCTGGAATGTCTTCCCCCTTTCTGTGAAGATTATTTTTTGGGAATCGAACAGCGGACAAGCTGTCAGACGAGGTTAAAATACGCATACGATCTCAGAATTTTTTTCGATTTCTTATGTAAAAGAAAATATCGGAAAAAAGACGTTTTGGATTTGACCTTAGAAGATTTGGAAGGCGTAACAAATAACGATATAGAATTCTTTTTGAGTTATCTGTCCCACTATCGCTTCAACAAAAAAAGTCTTTCGTGTGACGAACGGGCCAAAGCGAGAAAATTATCTGCCGTCCGGGCCATGTTCAAATACTTTTTCAATAAAGGACTTATTGAAGTAGATAATTCATCCAAGGTGCAGACGCCGAAACTTCATGAAAAAGAAATTATTCGATTAGAAGCAGAAGAAGTATCTAAGCTGATCGATATCGCGGAATCGGGCTCAGGACTTTCGCGACATGCTTCGGGATATCACGACAAGACGAAAATTCGCGATATCGCCATCATTACCCTCTTTTTGGGAACGGGTATCCGTATCAGTGAATTGGTCGGTTTGGATAACGACAGTTTTGATTTTTCCAATAATTCTTTTATCGTGACGAGAAAAGGCGGAAACAACGCAATTTTATATTTTTCGGACGAAGTCAGATATGCCTTGGAAGAATATATTGCAGAAAAATCAAACGATCCCAAAATTCCTCAGGGAGAAAATGCGTTTTTCCTTTCGATGCAATATAAACGCATCAATGTCCGTTCGGTAGAAATTCTCGTAAAAAAATACAGCAGCATAGTAACGCCGCTGAAAAAAATTACGCCGCACAAACTTCGCAGCACTTACGGAACTCGTCTGTATAATGAAACGGGCGATATTTACGTTGTGGCCGATGTTCTCGGACATAAAGACGTCAATACCACGAAAAAGCATTATGCGGCAATTACCGAGGACAATCGGAAAAGAGTTGCCAACGCCGTAAAATTGCGAATCGAAGAAAATAAAGACGAAAAATAAAGCAAACTAACCATATGATCAACAATATTCAAAAAGAACTTGAAAAAATTTACATTATTCAGCCGATTACCGAGCAAAATGCCTCAAAATGCAGGGTATTGCAGGAAGAAGCCGTGTCGCTGATCGAAAGCGCCGGCGCGGTATACGCGGGAACGATTTATCAGAATGTTCGGGAAATCAATCCCGCGACGTTTGTGGGTGAAGGAAAACTTCGGGAACTCAATGAGCGCCTCGAAGGATTGGACGGAATTACGATCCTCTTTAACGGCGAACTCTCCCCTTCCCAGACTCTGAATATTTCCGCCGCTCTCGACAATCGAAAAGTTATCGACAGAACGACCTTGATTCTCGATATATTCGCCAAGAACGCGCAAAGCAGCGAAGGCAAATTACAGGTAGAACTGGCTCAGCTTAAATATATCTATCCTCGTCTGAAAGGAAAAGGCGAGGCCCTTTCCAGACTCGGCGGCGGTGTAGGGACGCGCGGTCCGGGAGAAACTCAGTTGGAGACGGACAGAAGATATATCCGCGGCAGATTGAAATATCTCGAAGATAAATTGAAAGAAACGGAAAAACGTCGTTCGCTGCAAACAAAACGACGCAAGAAAAACGCAGTCAAAACAATCGCTCTCGTCGGCTATACCAATACGGGAAAATCAACTTTGATGAACCTTTTAACAGGCTCGAACGTATACGTCAAAAACGAACTTTTTGCTACGCTCGATCCCACGGCCAGAACGTTTTCCATCGACGATGCGGAATTTCTGCTCGTCGATACGGTAGGTTTTTTGCAAGATTTGCCCCACAATCTTATCGAGGCATTCAAATCGACTTTGGAAAGTGCCTTGAATTGCGATCTGGCGCTCATCGTATGCGACGCTACGGGCGAATATGAGATGCAGTTGAAAACCACGCTGGATACTTTGCAGGAAATGGATTTTTCTTCTCCCTATCTGGTTGTGATGAACAAAAGCGAAAATTTGTCGGATGCTTCTTTCCCTTATGGAAGCATTGCCATTTCCGCCAAGGAAAATTTAGGAATAGAATGCCTGAAAAGAGAGATTCTCAAACGTTTTTCTCAGGATTTTCTTTTCTGTGAACTGTTTGTCCCCTACACTCGGCTGAATGACTACGGCAAAATAAAATCGCTGCTCACCGAAAAGACTGTCGAATATACCGACGACGGACAAACGATCCAAGCAGTCATTCCCGCCATGTATGCAGAAAAATTTTCCCCCTATATAGCAAAGAGAAACGGCGTATGATTATCGCCGTTTCTCTTCGTATTCTTCGGGATTTGTATAGACTTTATCGATTTTAATAGATGCGACGTCTTTGAAATCCAAACATTTCCCGCAATTGTCGCAGACTTTACTCGGATCGAGATCGCACGTCTCGCATTCCAGACAACCTATGCAGTCCCGATCATACAGCACGCACTTTTGCGAATGTTCCGTTTCTTTCATCTCCTATCTCCTGCCTCCACGTTTTTGATTCTTCTTAATTATAGCATAAATTTTCCAAAAATCAAGGATTTTTTATAAACATTTGTTTGCTTTTCCCGAAAAAATGTGATATAATAAATTCAAAGATTTCCGAAGGAGGAAAAATTCGATGATCGATGAAAAAAAACTGACGAACGTAATGGACTATATCCGTAAATTTTCGGAAGAAAACGGATATACGCCTTCCGTACGCGAAATCGGAAAAGAATGCGGAATAAAATCAACCGCGACCGTTCACAGCTACATAGAAAAATTGCAGGATCGCGGTTATCTCAACAAGACGGACAATAAAAAGCGTTCGGTCAGCATAGGGAGAAGCTCGGCGGTCACGATTCCTCTGATCGGTACCGTCACGGCGGGACAGCCAGTCTTTGCCTATGAGAATTACGAGGATTATTATACTTTTCCCGCGGGAGAGTTCAAGGGAGAAGATTTGTTTATGTTGCGGGTTCAAGGCACGTCCATGATAGACGCAGGAATTCTGAACGGGGATAAAATCGTCGTACGGAAACAGCAAACGGCACAGGACGGAGAAATCGTCGTCGCCCTCGTCGAAGATTCCGCCACCGTCAAGAGATTGTTCCGTCGGGACGGTAAAATCGTTTTACACCCCGAAAATGAAGCTCTGGCAGATATGATATATGCTCCCGAGGAAGTATCCATTCTCGGGAAAGTCGTCGGTCTGATACGCAATTACAGGGCTTAAAACGCATTGCAGAGAAACAACTCCGCATAAATCATAAATTCCTCTTCCTTTTCTTCCGAAAAAGGAGTATAAAACGATGATATTAAATACGGGTGCGCGGACCGATACCGTGCAATATTTCAGCAAATGGCTGTTAAAGCGCTTTGAAGAAGGTTTCGTATATACTCGAAACCCGCTGTTTCCCAATAAAGTAATCAAGTATGAGCTTACGCCGGAAAAGATAGATGCCGTACTGTTCTGTTCGAAAAATTATCGGCCGATTTTACCGCGTCTGCACGAAATCACCGATCAATACAGAACCTATTTTCACTATACCGTTACCGCGTACGGGAAAGAAATCGAACCGGGCGTTCCTTCGATCGATGAAAGCATAAAGACGCTCATCGAACTTTCCGAACTCGTAGGCCGCCAAAGAGTCGCATGGCGCTACGATCCCGTGCTTCTGACGGAAAAGTACACGATAGAAAAGCATTTTGAAACGTTCGAGTATATGGCGGAAAAATTAGCTCCTTACATAGACCGATGCATTTTCAGCTTCGTGGAGATGTATAGGCGGCTGGAAAACAATATGCCCGAACTCATTCCTATGACGGAAGCAGATAAAGAAAGGTTGGCGGAAGGATTGGGGCGAATTGCCCGAAAATATGCCGTCAGGATACAGACTTGCGGTACAAACGGAGATTACGGCCGTTACGGAATTCACTCCTCGGGGTGTGCTACTTTGGAAATATTGGGAGCGGCCAATCATTGTACGTTTCGGGAAATCAAGCATAAGGGATTGAGAGAAGGCTGTCATTGCATCGAAAGCCGAGACATCGGGGCTTACGATACCTGCCTCAATGGCTGTAAATATTGTTATGCAAATAAAAATCCCCAAAAAGCGATTGAAAATTTTCAATATTGTAATCCCGATTCCCCCATTTTGCTCGGGGAAATCAAAGATACGGATATTATAATACCGGGAAATCAAAAAAGTTTGTTGAAATCCGATCCCAATCAGATTTCCTTGTTTGAATGAGACGGCTCGATTAAAAAAACAGGCCTTAGTTTTAAGACCTGTTTTTTATTTATAAGTTTTTCAGATAAGAAATTTCCTCGTCGTTCAAAGAACGGACTTCTCCGCGGTCGAGTCCCCGAAGCGTCAGTTCCCCGATTTTGATTCTTTTGAGAAAATCCACGTTTCGGCCGATTGCTTCAAACATACGGCGAATTTGTCGGTTTTTTCCTTCTGTAATCGTTATGTGGATTTTCGTATATGCCTTATTCGTCTCGACGATATGAGCTTTGCATTTCTTCGTGAGAACTCCGTCCAATTCGATTCCCGACCGAATACGGTTGAGATCCTTTTCCGACATGGTCCCTTCTACGCGAACCAAATAAGTTTTCGGAATTTCATTTTTAGGACTGGTAAGTCGATACGCGAGTTCTCCGTCGTTCGTTAAGAGAAGAAGTCCTTCGGTAGCGTAATCCAGACGCCCTACGGGAAACACTCGTCCCGCTCCGGCGGGCAGAAGATTCATGACCGTTTTTCGCCCCCGATCGTCGGAGACTGTACAAAGTATCCCTTTCGGTTTATTCATGATATAATATTCGAGTTTTTTCTCTGCCCGCGCGATCGGTTTATCGTCGAGCAAAACTTCGTCGCCGTCCTGCACGTCGGCTCCGAGCAAAGCCGTCTGTCCGTTAATTTTGATTCTGCCGGCCGAAACCATTTCGTCCGCATGGCGACGACTGGCGATTCCGTTTTCCGCTAAAAACTTATTAATTCTCATTCGTATGCCTTCTTATTCGAAATTTACCTTTATAGTTTATATAAATTTCTCGAAAAAAGCAACCGATTTATGAGATATATTTTAATTTGTCCGATAATTTCCCCGTTCTTTTCCGTTTCCGTAACATTTCTTTCTTCCGAAAACTCTATTTTCAGATGTTGTTTTTCCTCCGGAAGCAACGGATAATATAAATCTTCCCTCGTACAGCCCGTTATATTCTTTCCGTCCTTCCTGACGGGAACGGGCGTACGGGCTCCGAGAATCCTGACGTTTTCATAGGCGGAGAAAGCATCGTCGAGAAGCTGTGCGCTCCGTTCGTACATCATGGAACAATTCAGTACGGTACAGATTAAGGTCATCCCTTCGCGCTCGGCGGCACTCACGAGGCATCTCCCCGCTTTCTGTGTATATCCCGTCTTGATGCCGATTCCCCCCGAATAATTTTTCAGCATCTTGTTTTTATTCGCCCAACCCCTCGGCCGGTAATATTTCGTCGATACGATTTTCTTAAATTCGGGATTTTGCATCGCATAACACGAAATTAAGGTGAGGTCTCTCGCGGTCGTGTAATGTTCGTCGCAAGGAAGTCCGTGCGGGTTGCGGAAACTGCTCTTTAAGGCACCCGCTTTCTGTGCCGTTTCGTTCATCAGAAAAGAAAATCTTTCGATACCGCCCGCCGTATGCAGAGCCAATGCTTCCGCACTGTCGTTTCCCGAACGAAGCATGAGTCCGTAAAGTAAATCCTCCACGCTGTAAAGTTCTCCGCTTTTCAGATAGATGCTCGACCCCTCCACGCCCTGCGCTTCGGAAGGAATTTCAAATTCTTCCTTTATGTCGTCGCAGTGTTCGAGAACCGTAATAGCCGTGAGAATTTTCGTCGTGCTTGCCATCGGGAGCTTTTCTTCACCGTTTCTCTCATATAAAATTCTTCGCGTATTTGCCTCCATGACACATTCCGCTTTCGCGGGAGCAACGGAGGGACGGTCGGCGTCTGCAGATACGGGAGACGCCGGATGAAAGACACATACGCAATAAGCCGCAAGCAAGACTCCGCAAAGAAAACGGAAGCGGCGCGGCTTGCAATCCGCTTCCGTACGGTATATCTGTCCTTTCATCTCTCTTTATTCCTTCGCCGTAATGTTTCGGACGATTTCGCTTGCTTTTTCAATCAAATTGTCGATCGGTTCGTCCGTGATTCGGACCATACGACAGCTCTTTCCGTCATCGATGATAAATCCCATCGGTTTCATGCTGACGACGGAGCCGCTTCCTCCCGCAAAAGGCATGGAATTCGCTTCTTTGACTACTTTGATGTCTCCGTATTCTCCTCCGCCGGAAAGGCAACCCATCGTCACCTTTGAAAAAGGAATCACCTGAAAACCGCTGGCCGTCACGATAGGTTTTCCCACGACGGTATCGACGTCGGCCAGATCGCCGAGAGTCAAGACGGATGCGTCTATCAGACTATTGATTTTTTTGTCTTTTTCTGCCATAAACTTTTTATTTTCTCCTTCAAAAGATTCGCCAAGGCACCGAGAAGAATAAACAGATTAAAGAACGTAACGAGATTCAACGATATACGCAGCTCGTCGCCGTTCGTCAGCCACAAGTTATTTTCAATTTTTTCTTTCCGTCCCCCGACGGAGAGAAAAAATGACCGAAGCGCCGTATGAGCCAGGGAAACGGGAATGAGATATTCCGCACCCGTTTCCGTCGTCAGCCTTAAAGAGACGATTCGAAACGCCTTCGTAAACGAAAAACGTTTTCTGTCCGAATCCATTCCGGAATAAGGTTTCAGAATAGCTTTTTTCGGGGAAATATGCAGGGCTATACCGCCCGGATATGTGGTGACGTAACCGCCTATCAATTTCAGCACCTTATATGCGTATAGAGCAAATCCGAATTTTTTCCGATTCATATCATAGTGAATATCTGCTTCGAGAAATATCGGAAAAAATAATAATACCGCCAATACGAGCAACCCTACGGCGGAAAACAAAAAGAATCTGCCCATACCTACAATATGGGCAGATTGCATGAAAGTATGTAATTTTTATCAAAGTTTTATAAAATCACAATAAATTCCCTTATTGGATTTTAATGATTCCGTCCTCTATATCTTTGAGAAAGTCGGGAAGTTCAAATCCGCCTTCGGAAGAATTCGCCTTTTCTCGCTTTTCTTCCGCTTCGTCCTCGGCGGCTTCCTTCTCCGGATCGTAGACCTCCTTTTCATAGAGATAGCTGCTCGCTTCGTTCGCCGCATTAATTTCAGCGATCTTTTCCATCAACTCGTCGTAATCGGGAAGATCAGACAACGATTTTAATTTGAAGCGTTTGAGAAAATTATCGGTCGTCGCATACAAAATCGGTTTTCCCGGAACATCTTTCCGCCCGCAGGGAGTAATCATATCAAGACTTTGTAGCGTGGTAATCGCATAATCGCTGTTTATGCCGCGGACCGCTTCCAATTCCGCGCGGGTAATGGGCTGCTTATAGGCGATAATCGCGGCGCATTCGAGGATCGTACGGGTAAATTCCTTTTCCCTGATGGGATTGAGAACGGACGCAACCGGATCCTTATAGTCGGGATTCGTCGCAAACTGCAATTTGTGGTTGAAAGTCAGGAGTCGGATTCCGCAGTCGCCGGTATATTTCTTTTCGAGATGCCTGACGGCCGTATCCATTTCCGCTTTCGTCAGAGACAGCTTGTCTCTGAGAAGATCCATGGGAACTGCATTTCCTGAGGCAAACAGGATCGCCTCAATTATATTCGTCAATTTCTCCAATTTCTTCCTCCTCATTCCTGTTCGGATTTTTCATAATCGTAATGGAAGAGAAAATCTCTTCTTGCGTTACAAGTAAAAATTGATGCTTCAAAAGTTCCAAAAGCGCTTGAAAGGTCGTGACAATTTCCGGTTTCGAAGCGCCTTCTTCAAAAAGTTCTTCAAAGGAAACCTTTTCCTTCTCTTTGACAACCTCCCTTATGTAACTGATTTTTTCGGGAACCGTATAAAGATCTTTGGGAATCTCCCGCGCCGCGCCCGTTTCGCTCTTCATGCTTTCTCTTTTCAGCATGAGTTTTGCAAATGCCGCTAAAAGCGCGTCTAACGTAAAATCTTTATATTTGATCTGCACTCCGCCGACTTCCCTGTCCGGCTCTTTGAAATAGTAACCGACCGTTTCCATTTCTTTGAGCTTTTCCGCTTCTTCCTTTATCATCTGATATTCTTCGAGCGCACGGATCAGGTCTCCTTGCGGATCGTCGTCCTCGTCGTAATAATCGTCGAAGCCGTCGTCGGGAGGAGGAACGAGACTGCGGGCTTTAATGTCGATAATCGTGGCCGCAATATTCAGATAATCGCTCGCCTTATCCATATCGATATAGGGAAGCCCTTTCATATACATCAAAAATTGTTCCGTGACCTGAGAGACGAAAATATCTTTGATCTCGATTTCTTGTTCTTTGATAAGGTACAAAAGCAGATCGAGCGGTCCCTCGAAATTATCGAGCACCGTCGTATAGTCTACCTCCGAATCAAAGTTTTTTACCGAATCTACCGTAATTTTTTCCACTTGTGCCCCCTCAGAGAAGAATCAAATCCCATAACGCCGTAATCGGCCAGCCGAAGATATTCGTCGCAAAAGTCATGACATAACCGAGAATATCGAAATATCCGAAAAACGAAACTCTTGTCGCAAGATTTCTTGCAATAAAGCTGAGGAAAATAAGCCCCATTAAAATATAGTAGCCATAGTTGCGGAGAAAACGATAGACCTTACCGCGCTTTTTATTCAATGCGTCCACCATACGGAATCCGTCCAAAGGATAGAACGGCAGAAGATTGAATACACAGAAACTCAAAGAATAGGCAAACAAAAACTGAGTAAACAGGTAAACAAACTCGTGCCCGTAGGTCATGGCAGAACTGTTCGGCAATAAATAGTTTATCGTAAGAAGAAAAATCGGATAAAACAAAAACGCCGAAATATAGTTTGTGATGATACCCGCGGCGCTTGTCCAAAAACTGCCGCTGCGATAATGGAGGAAATTATTCGGATTGACGGGTACGGGCCGAGCCCAACCGAATCCCACCAATGCGAACATCACGATTCCGATAGGATCAAAATGCTTTATCGGGTTGAGCGTCATTCTTCCGTTGAATTTTGCCGTCGGATCGCCGCATTTATAGGCAACGAACGCATGAGAAAACTCGTGCAGCGTAATGACGACCATGACCGCAAGAAAACTTGCGAGGAGATATACTATATAGTCCATATTTTTATTATACCGTTTTTTATCCGAAAAAGCAAGTGTGTGAAAGGATTTTTCAAAATATTATGCTCGAGAAACGTTTATTTATCCGTTTCCGAAAGAAGATAAGCGGGAACGACGTCGTTTCTTGTCAGATCTTGATAGGACTGCGGCTTGATGATGTATTCCCCTTTTCCGTCTTTCACCAACACACAGGGCGGAATCAAGTTGCGGTTATAGTTCATCGCCATGGAATAATTATAGGCTCCCGTGGAAAGAACAGCTAAAAGGTCACCCTCTTTCACCTTCGGAAGATGCACGTTCATAGCGATTAAATCCCCGCTTTCGCAGCATTTTCCCGCTATCGAAACGATTTCCGTCGCGGGTTCCGCAGCCCGAACGGCGAGTACGGGCGTATATTTCGCCTGATAGAGCGCATATCTCGGATTATCGAACATGCCTCCGTCGACGGCGACATATTTTCTGAGTCCGGGAATTTCTTTGATCGCGCCGACCGTATAGAGCGTAATCCCCGCTTCTCCGACGATAGATCTTCCCGGTTCTACAATGAGAAACGGAAGTTTAAGTCCCTTTTCTCCGGCCTTCCGCTTAACGGCAGAAATTAACGCTTCGAGATATTCCCTGTATCCTTCGGGAGGGATTTTTTTATCTTCGTCGGTATACCAAATCCCGAAACCACCGCCCAGATTGAGTTCTTCCGTGACGAATCCGAATTTTTCCTTCATTTCCGCCGCAAAATCCATACATTTTTCCGCCGCAAGCACGAAAGACTGCTTTTCAAAAATTTGCGATCCGATATGACAATGAAAACCTCTCAAACAAACGGATTTTTTGGAAAGCGCATAAGCGACGGCTTTTTCGGCCGTTCCGTTCGAGACCGAAAATCCGAATTTACTGTCCGTCTTTGCCGTTTGAATATAAGCGTGCGTATGCGCTTCTACTCCCGGATTAATGCGAAGCAAAATATTTTGAACGATCTTTCTCTTCGCCGCTTCCCTTTCGATTTTATCGATTTCTTCGGGAGAATCAGCGACGATACATCTTACTTTCGCATCGAGAGCTTCCTCGATTTCATAATCGAGTTTATTATTGCCGTGCATATAGATTTTTGAAGCGGGGAACCCCGCTTTGAGGGCCGTATACAGTTCTCCGCCCGAAACGACGTCCACGCCGATGTTTTCCTGCGCGGCAATACGATAAATCGCTTCGCAGGAAAAGGCTTTGGAAGCATACAGGACGAGTCCGTTATCGCCATATTCGCTCTCAATGGTATCCCTGTATATACGCATCATATTTCGGATATGTGCTTCATCGAGAACGTAAAGCGGCGTTCCGAACTTTTCGGCTAAATCGACACAATCGGCTCCGCCGATTTCCAGATGTCCTTTCTCGTTTATTTTCAAAGTTTCTCTTGTATTCATAACTTTTATCCGCCTTTTCCTATGTGATTTTTATCGATAAAATACTGTTATCTATTTTATCAAAAATTTTTTGAAAATGCAAGGCCCGGAAGCATGTTTCCCAAGAAAAATTTGTGAAAAATAACCTTATTCATTATTTAATGAATAAAAGTCCGCTCTTTAAGGTAACTTTCTTAAAAAGCGGACTTAAAATATCTTGTGGATTCCGTTAATATATGTTATATTCTACCCTATTATAAATTCCAGCCCTGCGCCACTCTGCGAAGGTGATCGAGGAAACCGGCCGCAGCCGCCGATTCATTCGCAACAACGGCTACTCGATCGATTTCCAAATTATCTTTATAGACAATAATTTCTCCGACTTTATCTCCTGCCTTAACGGGTGCCTTTACTCGGTTTTTGAGTTGCACCTCTATCGTTACATTCTCCGTATCGCCTCTCTTAGAGAAGATATGCGAACTGCGTTCGGGACGCACGGAAATATTCTTTGACTTTCCGCCGCTCACTTCTATCGTTTCACTCAAAGGATTACGGGAAGATAAAAAATGCAAAAAGCCGTCGGAATCGTCAATAACAAAAAAAATGCCGAAGATAATACTCTGTCTAAAAGAATACCGCTTGGAGATTCCGAAAATATCCGATAGATATAATTATCACAATAATTCAAATAATATCGGTATATTGTCACAGATTTTTCTATTACTATGCCACACATTATTCCTATGACAAACATAGTACAAAAAACTATTACAGACATAAGTCTTTTTTTTAGTATAAAACCTATTTCGCGCAAAAGAAAAAGGGAATTCATATCAAATGATATGAATTCCCTTTTATAATTATGACAAAATCAATATATCTGCCTTATTTTTTTCTATCTATTGATTTCTTTTTTGAATTATATCTGCTCTATTCCTGTAACATTGTATTTACATCGATACCGTATCCCCGAGTCGGATCATTCAAGAATACATGTGTAATAGCACCTATTAATTTACCATCTTGGAGAATGGGACTACCGCTCATTCCCTGAACGATCCCTCCCGTCTCGGAAATGAGATCTTTATCGGTGATTTTTATGACAAAATTTTTATTGCTTTTGTTATTTTTATCGACCTTTACAATATCGACGGTATATTTTTTCGGACAGACTCCGCTGACAGTTGAATAGATATAGGCGCTTCCCGGTTTTACCTCATCTATATCGGACGTAACAGCCGTCGGAAAATCGTTCAAATCATAGGTATTATTTACTTGACCGTAGATTCCGCAGTCGCAAAGCTTATCCGCAGTACCGATCCCTTCATTATTCAGAAACATCCCCCGAAGTTCTCCCGCTTTTCCGCGTATGCCTTTTGTGACGCCCACAATACTGCATTGATATACTTTTCCTCCGGAAATTTTCATTTCGCGGTGGTCTTCTCCGACAACGGTATGCCCTAAGGAACCAAAACGATGGGTTTCTTTATCGATATAAGTCACTGTACCGACGCCCGAGACGCTGTCACGGATAAGAACTCCAATCTTATATCGACCTGTAACCTTATCCTTTGCGGGTTGAGCAGAAATCGTAAGCGTGTCTCCGCCGCGGCGAATACAAATTTCCACTGATTTTCCCTTGCTTTTATTGAGAATTTCATTCAAATCACTAATTGTTTCAACGTTGATTCCCGCAGCTTTTGTAATGATGTCTCCGGTACGAATACCTGCTTCGGAAGCAGGAGAACATACTCCATGATCGCTAATTACTTCGCTAATTCCGATAACCTGTGCCCCGCCGGCGGAAAGCGTAAATCCGGCAGGCATACCTCCTATATATACCGTTCGTCCTTCTGCGGAAGCCGAGACAGACGTAAAGGAATATCCAAAACTGCCGACCGCAGCAGCAGCCAATATCATACTAATAAAAAAAGCACTCAATCTGCGCATGATTACCCCCATTTGAAAGGTAATTTGTGCAAGAAGAGTACTTTCTATTCCTTGAAAAACCGCTTATTCGAATGCAGAAACTGTCAATTTATGGCGGCTTTGTATTCCTTTGCCTGTCTCACCAATTCTTCGGCGTGTTTTACGGCGAATTCCTCTCCGCTCTCCCCGCCGAGTAGGCGTACGATTTCCTGCGTCTTTTCTCCTTCGTCAAGCATACGCACGTACGTATGCGTCTTTCCGTCCTCCTCCCGTTTTTCTATCAAAAATTCCCTGTCACTCATTGCGGCAATCTGCGCAAGGTGAGATACCGCAATAATCTGCATATTTTTTGCGATTTTTGCAAATTTTTCCCCGACAACTTTTGCCGTTTTTCCGCTGATTCCTGCATCAATTTCGTCAAAAATATAGGTCGAGATTTCGTTTACGTTGGAAAGCTGGGTCTTTATCGCCAACATAAAACGACTCATTTCACCGCCACTGATAATCTTCCCGAGCGGCTTCAAGGGTTCGCCCGCATTGGCCGAAAACAGGAAACATAATTCGTCCAATCCATTTATTCCCGCCGATGCGGCATCTTGGAGCGCATAATCCCCGAATTGTATTTCAAACTTTGCATTGCGAATATTGAGCGTCTTTAACTCCTCGGTCACGCGCCTGCAAAACGCTTCGCCATGCTTTTTCCGAAGTGCGGTAATTTCGCGGCAAACTTCGTATATCTGTTTGCGTACGCACTCGGATTTTTCCGTAAGAATTGCATATTGTCCTTCACAGTCGGACAATAAATCGTATTCTTCCTTACTCTTTTTCAAATACGAGTCTATTTCCTTTTTATCCGCACCGTATTTCCTTTTCAATGAGGCGATTTCGTCTAAACGGTTCTCTGTTTCGCGCGCTTCGTCCTCATCAAAATACAGATCCTCTCCCATTTCGGAAAGCGTTTCCGCTATATCGTCCGCCTCTAAAGAGAGACTCTCCAATCGATCACATACGGCGGAGTATTCTTCGTCCAAGCGGGAAATGCCCGACATCGCGCGTTTTGATGAACGAATATAATCCAGCGCACCGTTTTCGCCGGATAATGCTTCCGTCGCTTCGTGAACGGCAGAAATAATCTTTTCTAAATTGTTGATTTTATTCCGCTTCGCAAGAAGTTCTTCTTCCTCGCCGTCTTTTAAGCCGACTGCTTCGATTTCATCGATTTGGAATTTCAAAATATCCAAACGACGGCCGCGCTCTTTGACGTCTCCGCCGAGCAAATTAATCTGTTGCTCGATTTTTTGCATTTCGGACAATAATCCCGCTAATCTTTCCTTTCGGGGAATTAATTCTTCTCCTATAACTCCGTCTAACGTACGTAGTTGATTGACTTCCTTCAAAAGGAAGAAATGCTCGCTCTGTCCGTGAACATCCACGAGACTATCCGTCACTTTCCGAAGCATGGAGACCGTTACCGTATTTCCGTTGAGTTTGATACTGCTTTTTCCCGATTCGGAGAATCTTCTCGAAATGATAATATCTCCGTCCGTATCGATATCCATCTCTCTAAGTGCACGGACGGCTTTGCTCTCCTCAGGGACGGAAAATTCTGCTTTCACCATACATTCCGTTTCGCCGTATCGAATCATCGTCTTATCCGCCTTCGCGCCTAACACGAAATTGACGGAATCGAGGATGACCGATTTTCCGGCCCCCGTTTCGCCCGAAAGCACATTCAAACCTGCGCAGAATTCTATTTCCGCGCTGTCGATAAGTGCTACGTTTTTAATGGTGAGTTTCGATAACATAGATGGTTCCGCTCCCTTTGCGGAAATTTATTATTTCATGAAATCATTAATCTTATCAATGACGGAGACGGCGGCTTCGTTGCTTTCGCAGACGATCAAAAGCGTATCGTCGCCGGCGACAGATCCCACGATTTCGGGATAATTGAGCTTATCCACCACGGTACCGGCATTGGGGCCGTTTCCCGTCAAAGTCTTAATAACAACCATATTCTGCGCACATTTGAGCGCCACCACGCAATCGCGGAAAAGATTCTTCATCTTGGGAGAAATCTCGCCTTCGCTGTCATTTATGTACGCATAGCGGTATTTCTTTTCAATACCGGATACCTTGAACAGATGAAGGTCTTTGATATCCCTCGAAATCGTCGCCTGAGTCACGACATAGTTGAGTTTGTTGAGCTCCTGACACAGTTCCTCCTGCGTCTCAATTTCCTTCTGCGAAATAATCTCTAAAATTTTCGCGTGCCTTGCCGTTCTTAACATTTTTCCATTCTCCTTCATTGGTTTAATTTTGTTCTTATTTTTCTAAAAAAACAGGAATCATCCCGCACAGGAAAATCCGCCGTAAACGGTGCTTTCCTTACTATGATTTCCGTTCCTTCCTGAATAGGTCCCGCCTGCTTTCCGTCCACGAGGAGCATAATCCCTTTGCGGACAGCCATAACTTCAAATACGTCCGTATCGGGAAATACCATCGGACGAGTATTGAGGGAAAAGGCGCAGATGGGTGTGAGCATAAAAGCAGGAACATCCGGAGCGAGAATCGCACCGCCCGCAGACAAGGAATAGGCGGTCGAACCTGTCGGAGTACTGATTAAAAGTCCGTCTCCCGCAATTTTTTCCATTTCTCTTTGATTGACCTTAACCTTCAATTTTGCAAGCTGCGTATTATACACGCTGTAATCTCTCTGAAAAGAAACTTCATTGAGCGCATAATACTTTTTGCCGTCTAATTCCGTTTCGAGCAAAGTACGCTTCAAAACAGGACAATTTGACTCTTTTAACCGAACGAGAAGTTCCCTGATTTTCTCTGTTTCTTCTTTTTCGTATTCGGTTAAAAAACCGAGCGTACCGTAATTGATGCCGATTATCTTGATATTTTTCTGAGCCGCTGCGGTAGCCGCGTGCAAAATAGCTCCGTCTCCGCCGAGCACTACGATCACATCGACTCCGCCGATCTGTCCGACGTTTTCAAAACAAATCGTCTCATAGCCTTCCGATTGCAAAAAACGGATAAAACGGACGAGAATTTGTTCGTCCCGAATTTTTTTACTGTTCCCCATTACCCCGATTTTCATCGTCTTTCCTTCCGTCATTTGCTTAACCTATACCAACTTACCGAGTGAATATTCTTTAACGAATTTGCCGACCTGTTCCAAAATTTCCCAATCCTTCAAAGTATGAAAATCGGAATTTTTCAAATATAAAACGTATTCCAAATTTTTTCCTTTTCGGACGGGTGCATTGACAATTCCGTTCGGCGCCAATCCCGATTCTCTGCAAAAACCGAGCACCTTTTCTATAATCTTCAAATGCGCCGAAGGTCGGACGATCCCGCTCTTTCCGATATTCTTCTTTTCACACTCGAATTGCGGCTTGACAAGGACAAACGCACTTCCTCCAACACATACCAAGGATTTGATGACCGGAAGAATCAATCGCAAAGAAATAAAACTGACATCTGCTACGACACTATCTATTTTATCCGAAAAATCATCTTTTGTCAAATATCTGGCATTAATATTTTCCAGAGATATTATATTAACATTATTTCTGAGAGATTCGTGCAAAAGACTCTCGCCTACATCTACGGCATAAACCTTTCTCGCGCCGTGCTGTAAAAGGCAATCGGTAAAGCCGCCCGTGCTCGCTCCGAGGTCAATAAAAATTTTGTCCGTACAATCGAAGGAAAAGGCTCTCAGCGCCCTTGCAAGCTTATAACCGCCGTTCGATACGTAATATTCTTCCGGTTCGGGAAAAGAAATTTCCTCGTCCTCTTTTACCTCGTCTTTCGGACGAATTCTTTTTCCGCCGATAAGAACGAGCCCTTTTTCAATGGCTTCGGCGGCTTTCGTCCTGGATCCAAACTTCTCCGCAAAATATTTATCTGCCCTCATTTAAGGATTTCCGCCAGATACCGCTCTATTTCGTCGCACGCCACTCCATATTCGCGCTGTAAGTCTGCAATGCTGCCCTGCGGGATAAACTCATCTCGGTAAGCAAAATTTTTGACTTTGAACGCGCCCGTTTCGCCGTATTCTCTACAAAGCGCCGAATCGATAAGGCTACCCAAACCGCCGATAAATACATTATCTTCTATCGTCACAATATTTTTATTCTTCAAAGAAAACAGCAATTCCGTGTCCAAAGGCTTAACGAAGCGCGCGTTGACGACGTCAAAATCCTTGCCCGAATCAAAAAATTTTTTCCAAATTTTCAAGGCGATAATTAGGCTGCGCTCTCCCGACGCGACGACGGTGACGGGCGCTTCTGTCGAGCGATGCATATATTCCCATTTACCTACCTCTATCGGCGCGCTCTGCGAGGAAAATACGATTTTTCCCGAACGGGGATACCGAATCGCCAAGGGGCGCGGATACGACGCGCTGAAACGTAAAAATTCCTTGAATTCCTCCGTATCTTTGGGAACGGCAATTGTAAGCCCGGGAATCAGAGATAAATAAGATAAGTCGAAAACCCCCTGATGCGTCTCGCCGTCCGAGCCGGAAATTCCCGCACGGTCGATACAGAAGGTAACCGGAAGCTCCTGTGCGCAGACGTCGTGGATAATTTCGTCAAACGCGCGCTGTAAAAAGGTGGAATAAATCGCATAATACGGTTTAAGCCCTGCGGACGCCATCGCCGCGCACAATACCGACGCATTTTCTTCACAAATCCCGACGTCAAACGCGCGTTCGGGATAGAGCGCAAAAAACTTATCGAGCCCTAAACTTCCCGTCATGGCGGCGGTAATAGCGGTAATACGGTCATCCTTTCTGGCGAGGTCGCAGAGCGTATCGCCGAGGATTTCCGAATATTCCTTTTCTTTATGCGAGCCGACAGGCGCGATTCCGTGCGTATTTGTAGGGTGTTCCTCGCTGAATTCGTAACCTTTTCCCTTTTTGGTGACAATATGCAGAAGTACTGACTGCGTATCGAGAAGCTCTTTCGCTTCGGTGAGCGCGTCTATCATTTCTTCCGCATCGTTGCCGTTTTTTACGCCGATATATTTAAGTCCGAATTTTTCGAGAAGGCGAATGCTTTCCTCCTCTTTTCCGAGCTTCAACTGCGCAAGAATATCGTGCATGCCGCCCACCGTGGGAGAAATGGACATGCCGTTATCGTTTAAGATAATCAAGATTTTCGTGTCCAGAATCCGAAGGCTGTTGAGAGCCTCGTATATGAGTCCGTTATTAAAAGAGCCGTCGCCGATAAACGCGATAACGTTATAATCCTCGTGCATCAAATCCCGAGCCTTAGCGATTCCGAGCGCAGCCGAGACGGACGTTCCCGCGTGTCCCGTATCGTAACAGTCGTATTCGCTCTCTTTGCGTTTTGGAAAGCCCGAAATGCCGCCCTCTTTCCTCAAAGTGGAAAATCTGTCCATGCGACCGCTCAAAAGCTTATAGGCATAACATTGATGTCCCACATCGAAAATAATTTTATCCTTGGGAAAATCGAATACGTAAAACAGCGCGACGGTAGGTTCCACCGCACCGAGATTCGACGCAAGATGTCCGCCGCATTCGGTGACGGTATCGTATATAATGTTTCTCAGTTCGTCGCAAAGGACGTTGAGCTCGCTTTTAGAACAACATTTGATGTCTTCCGGACGCCAACTTTCCAGCATTATCCTTCTTCCTCCCTTGTTTATTTCCGAATGTCGGCAGCCGCTCATTTACTGCGGTTACGGACGTAGGTGATAAGGTCGTACAAAAAGGCGGTATTTCCGTCGATTCCGTCCAGGAGCATATAGCAGCGCTTCGCATACATATCGGCGTGAATTTTTGCCCCTTCCAATCCGTACAGTCGGATACAGGTCAATTTATTTTCCTGCTTGTCCTTCCCGACGGATTTGCCGAGCGTCGAAAAATCTCCCGTGACGTCGAGAATATCGTCCGTAATCTGAAAGAGCGAACCGAGCGCCTTTCCGAATTGCTCAAATTCAAAATAGAATTTATTTCCGCTCAAAATACTCGCTATCGCGACGGGAGCAAGCAACAGCTTGCCCGTTTTATGTTCATAAATATAGTTGAGGTTTTCTTCCGAAACCTCCCTATCCTTTTCGGAAAAATACAAATCTGCGGACTGCCCCGCAATCATGCCGTAAATCCCCGCACCTTCGCATAAAAATTTAGAGGCGAGCACATACTTTTCGCCCTTCATACATTGGTCGAAACAGAGCGAATAAGCCGTATTCAACAAACCGTCTCCCGCAAGAATCGCGTTTGCTTCCCCGTATACCTTATGATTGGAGGGCTTGCCGCGGCGGAAATCGTCGTTGTCCATCGCGGGCAAATCGTCGTGAATCAAGGAATAAGTATGAATCATTTCGAGCGCGAGCGCATACGGCAGAACGTCTTTCGAGGGCGTTCCCAAAACATCCGCCACCGCCAGCATGAGGACGGGACGAATCCGCTTGCCGCCGAGCAAAAGGCTGTATTTCATGCTCTCACCGAGAACTTCGGGGCTCGTCGAAAGTCCCTTGCAATACTCCTCGGTATATGCACAAAACGCGGATAGATAAGTTTCGTATTGACTGTCAAATGTGTACAATTTGTATTTACTCCTTGAAAGCAGATAAATAAGTATTGTATAACAGCATCGTAATCGTCATGGGCCCCACTCCGCCGGGCACGGGGGTGATATACGAGGTTTTCTCTTTAACGTTTTCAAAATCCACATCGCCGCAGAGCTTGCCGATCGCGTTCCTGTTCATGCCGACGTCGACGACGACGGCGCCTTCCTTTACCATATCCGCAGTCACAAATTTCGGTTTCCCCACGGCGGAAATCAAAATATCCGCCTCGCGGCAAATCTCTTTGAGCCCCCGCGTCCTGCTGTGGCAGACGGTAACGGTAGCGTCCGCATTGAGAAGGAGAAGCGCCATAGGCTTTCCCACCGTTTTGCTCCGTCCGAGAACGACCGCGCGCTTTCCCGACAGGGAAATGCCCTCTTTTTCGAGGATTTTCATAATCCCGAGCGGCGTACACGCGACCGTACACTTTTCCCCCAACGCCAGCTTTCCAAGATTTTCCGCGGAAAAGCCGTCCACGTCTTTTTCATAAGGAATTCTTTTCAATGCCGCCCGCGCGTCCAAGCCCTCGGGCAGAGGAAGCTGCAAAAGAATCCCGTGTACTTTTTCGTCCTTTCCCAGCTCGTCCAAAAGTTCTTCGACTTCATTCTGCGTCGCGTCGGCGGGAAGCTCGTAGGAAAAAGAGCGGATTCCGACTTCGCCGCATGCCTTTATCTTATTTTTTACATAGATGCGGGAAGCGGGATTATCGCCGACGATGACGACTGCCAGCCCCACTTCCATGCCTTTTTTCTCAATTTCCTCTTTAAGCTGTGAGCGAAGCTCTGCGGCCAGCGCCTTGCCGTCGATAATTTTCATATTCTCTCTCCGAACCGTATTACTTATTGATGACGCCCGAAAGGACGCCGTTGACGAAATCCGCGCTCGTTTCCGTGGAATATTTTCCGGCGAGCCCCGCCGCTTCCGAAACGGATACGACGGGCGGAATATCGTCGAAATAACAGATTTCCGCCATGGCAATGAGCAAAATGCTCTTGTCGGTGGGATTGATTCGATTTTCCCGATAGTGATGGCACGCACTCTCGATTTTTTCTATGAGCTCCGCGCGATGCTCCTCGACCGCCGCGACCAAATCGGCGGCAAAGAGCAAATCGTCGTCCTTTTCCAATCCGAATTGACGGTATATTCTCTTTTTGAAGGCGTCAGAACAATCATTGTTGAACTGTTGGGCAAAAATGATGTTCAGAGCCGCTTCTCTCGCATTACTTCTCATCTGATGTTATTTCTCCGTAAATACCGAAAATCCCTTGCCGAATCGGAAGGGATTTTGCGCTTAAACTTCTTCGGAATCTTCCGCGCCGGCGTCCTCGTCGGAATCCGCTGCCGACTCGGGAGAGACGGCGGGAAACACTACGTCCTGAATATGAACGTCGACCTTCGCCACTTTATACCGAGTCATCGTTTCAACGTTCTGTTTTACCGACTGCTGAATCCGATAAGCCAATTCCGGTACGTTGTATCCGTATTTTACGATAACGGAAACGTCTGCATAAATGCCGTCCTTTTCGAGAAAGAGGCTGATTCCCCTTTTCTTTCCCGAAACCAATGTGGTGCCTTCGACCTCCTCTACCGCCAGCGCGACGATTCCGTTTACGATACCCGCATTATATACGACCTTTCCGTTTTGTTTATCGTTCAAATTAAATCTGAAATTGGACATTCAAAAAGATTCTCCTTGATAAGCTACCGCTTATATTATAGCACATCTTTCCGAATAATTCTACTGTTTTTTATCAAATAGTTTTTCTTTTTTCAACTTTGTAGGAAAAGCAGGCAAAGTCACTTAAAAATACGCTCTTTTTTCAGCTCTCCGAATATACGGGCATGATGACGATATTTCCGGCGACGACTCCCGTTTCGTTTTTGAGCATGTTATAGATGGAAAGTGCCGTATCGTACGTGAGTTCGGAAGAATTGATAAACACGTTGATATTATCGGAATCGCTGGAAACGGAAACAACCGCGTCGGAGAAGCCGAGGGATTTGACCATATTTTCGAGGACGAGCTCTTTTTCCATAGCCGCGACGATTTCCATTTTCATTTTCGTCGCTTCTTCATAGCGTTCGTCCCCCGCTTCATAGAGCGCAATTACGCTGTCGAGCTGAACGAGTTCTTCGCTGCGCGCCGTCGTGCGCTCCGTGCGATAGGTAGCGAAATAATTCGCCGTGGTGACGCCGCCCTCCGCGGAAGCCAGCGCATTGGTGTTGGCGAGTACGAAATTAAATACCGCCGTCACCGCGAGCAAAAGCACTAATGCCGACATTACAACAATTTTCTTTTTGGTTGACATATTTTTATCTCCTTTTTTATTCTTTCATCAGATAAATTCTCACGGACTTTTCGTCCGTTCCCAAAGCGGCCGCCACGGCTTCCCGAATGTTCATGTTCACCAGGAGGTCGTTTGCGCCCTCGCAGACCACTACGACGCTTTCCACGCCGTCTTCTCCTTCGCAAATCATCACGTTGACCTTGCCCACCCCTTCGATTTCCTCCAAAAGCGCGCATAGCTTTTGCTCGCTTTCGCTGGCGTTTGCCATCGTCGACACCTCCTGTTTATCGTCGGTATAAAAAATTTTCCATACCGCGAAAATCAGGAGCAGGGCGAGGGCTGAAAGCAGCAGGACATCGCGGAAGCGACTGCTTTTTTCCCCGCGCTTACGGCTGCGCGAAGCCGTTTGATTATTCGACAAACTCCACCTCGCAGCCGTATTTGTCCGTAATATGCTCTTTCATCTTTTCCCGTACCTCCTCGTCGATATTTCCCTCTATGTCCTTCAAGAGTACTTTGGTGATTTTGATTTCCGTTCCCTCGTAAACGGACAGATACCCGTCCTCCCCGCCTTCGGTAACCGCGCCACAATACTCCCAAAGCAGCGTGGCTTCCACGCGGACGGAAAAGAGCTCCTCCATTTTTTCTTCCAAATCCTCTTCGGCGTTTTCTACTCTTTTCGTACTGCAATAATCTATGAAGGAACTGTCCGTTTCTATGACTGTTTCCGAGGAAAAAAACGGAAAATTTATCTCGCCGCCCGTTGCGACCTTATGAAAGAAACCCAAAATAGGTGCCAAAATGACGGCTAAACAACATAGCTTGGTCATGCCCTTGATAAATTTTGCCGTTTTCCCTTCGGGCAATACCGCCGATAAAATCCCCGTCAAAAGAACGATGCCGATAATGGCAAGAAGATAACCGCTCAAAACAGCACCTCCGATGAACAAATAATCAGCACAATTCCGATAAAATACAGAAATGCCACAAACAGCAATCCCGCGGTGCAATAGTTGAGATTATCCGCCGTTTCGCCCAAAAAGGAGGAAATGCGGCTTTCGCCGAGCGGTTGGGTAACGGCGGCAGTCAGCCTCAGAAATAAATTTGCCGCGACCAGCATGACGAGCGGCTCGAACAATACGGAGACCATGAGAAAAATACTCAGACTTCCGAGGGAATTTTTAATGAGCACGCTGCCGGCTATCGCAAGGTCGAAGCCGCCGGAAAGAAATCCGCCGACGATGGGAACGCCCGTCCCGATAGCGTATTTCGCCGCTCTGCGGGTGATTCCGTCGTATGCCGCCGAAGTCAGTCCCTGCACGGTGAAAAACAATCCGAATACGGAGACGCTCACGCCGATAATCCATTTGTTTATACTCTTGAAAAAAGCGGAAAAATTGTTAAGTTTCAATTCGTTCGACAGATTTCCCGCCATGGAAAACGCGATAATCGTCAACGTGAGCGGAAGGACGACCGCCGAAACAATAGAAACAATCGTGGTGCTTAGAAAGGCTACCGCGGGCTGGTAAATCGCGGCGGAAACGCTTCCGCCGCTCGCGGCCATGAGCGTCAACAGTAGAGGAAACGTCAGCTGCATTTGCTCGCGCATGGAGGACACGGAGGAAAAGGCGCGAGAGAAACATTCCGTCAGAACTGCCAGAACGGGAATGAGAGCCGCCGCATAAGCGACGAGAAATATCATATCCGCCGAAGTCTGAGAGGCAAAGCTGCTCTTGACGGACGACAAAATCCCGCATAGCAGCGCCACCGCGCAGATACAGGCAAAAGCGGGAAGCATATCCTTTACGTCCTCGAACAATACGTTGAGAATCTGCTTACCGAATCCCCCGTAGTCAAACTGCTCCCCCTTGATATAGTCGAAAAGCCGTTCGCCTATCGTCTCGTCGGAAAAAATCCCCAAAGAATCGATATATTCCTGCAAAGCCTCCGTATCTAATTTTTCTATTTGTTCGAGGATATTCTGATTGAGTTCCTCTTTTCCGTCCGTACCTTCCTCCGCCTGCGCGAATACGAGTCCCGGCAGGCAGAAAACGACGAAAAAAACGAGAACAAAAACCCGAAGAACGAGGCGCCGTCTCCGCCTCTTTTGTTTTCCCTTGCATGAAAGCGGCAAACCGTGTAAATAATTTTTTGTCCTCATATCAGCTCCAAGAATCCCGCCATCAGTTTGAGGACACTTTCGATGATGGGGAGAGAAAGAATTAAAATGGTGAGCTTTCCGCCGAGAATTACCTTATCCGCGACGGCGGCGCTGCCGAAGTCATTGAGCAGCCCTGCACTGAATTCGGTGAGATACCCCACACCGACGATTTTCAGAAGAATTTTAATAAGTCCGTTTTCGATTCCCGTGAGCTTTGCTATCGTCGACAGGATATTGACGGTATTTTGGAGCATGTCCACTACAAAC
>ERZ1673738.877-NODE-877-length-49333-cov-6.851780_pt1 | contig 49333 bp, 37 predicted proteins | sample MGYA00580198_ERZ1673738 | MGnify/ENA primary metagenome ERZ1673738 (study PRJEB41218, sample SAMN15661784) | gut metagenome | host: Homo sapiens | place: Canada: London | collected 2015-08-20/2019-03-30 | study: EMG produced TPA metagenomics assembly of...
AGCGAACGTCCACCCGAAAGAACGAGAAAGGACATCCCCAAGGTTGTTAGTGATGACGAAATTAACCCTATGCATTTCGGTCATTTTTGTCGGCGTCGACGTTTTCCGTTGCCGCAGTTGTTGCCGTTTCAACCTTGTTACCTTTGCCGAAAGTTACGTTGCTGACGACCACCGCCGCGCCCACAAGCACAAACGCCACAGCGTGTTGCCAGGTAAGGGTTGCGTTAAGGGGCAGCAGCATACTGATAAGCGCGGCAAACAGCGGCTCTGCCATCTTGATGATAAACAGTTTACTGAGGCTGTAACGCTGCACCACGTTGTACCACAATCCGTAACTTACCACAGTTGCGGCAATTATGTAAAGCATTACGACAAGTCCCTGCCAGGTAATAGTGCCGAATTTACCGCCGAACGCCAGTCCCAGCGCGACAAGCACCACTCCGCCCATAAGTTGCGAGTACCCGGTGACGGTAATTGCGGACACGTCGGATAGTTGCTTTTTGAAAACTACGTTGGAAATTACCGTACACAGACTTGCCGCAATTACCAGCAGCGACCCGAGGTCGAAGGAAAAGCGGAACGAATCAAGGTTTACCACAAGGACCGAAGCCACGCCCAACACTGCGCCTGCAATCTTGCCCCAACTGAATTTGTCATCCTTGAAAAACAGAAACGATATGCACACAAACACCACTACGCCGCTTTGTTTAAGCAAGGCCGTTTTGCCGCTGTCAATCATGCTGAGCCCGATGTACGTGCAGGTGTAATGCAACGCCACGGCAAAAAACGCAACAAGCGCAGTGCCAATAAGTTTCTTCGGCTGTTTTACCGCAAACGTGCGTTTTGTCGTCACGCAAAACACCGACAGCAACGCGCCGCTTATTGCGAAGCGCACCCCTGCGAAAAGTATCAGATTCGGGTAAAACGATATGTCTATTTCAAAAATTTTGTATCCGTATTTAACAAACGGAAACAGCGAGCCCCACAGCAACATGACAAGCAAGCCAACACCCACAATTGCGGCGGTTCGTTTTCTGTCCGATGTTGCTACGGGCTTTGCGTTGTCCTTGCCGTCCGTCGCGGTTGTTTGTTCCGTCCCGTCCGCGACAACACAGTTTTTATCCGAAAGAATGTCCATACAAACTTAATCCTTAATCTTACTCTATTTATTTTTCCGTCCGAAATCCTCGGTTTGCATATGATGCATGGACGTTCTTTCTTCGGGCAGCGTTCCGTCTCTCGCGTACAAAGCAGCGGCAACATTGCGTATATGCAAGTAATCCGCCCGGAACTTTGCAGTAATGCCCGCCTGTCAATCTTCCACGTCGTAACCGCATGCTTCGAGCGTAAGTTTTTGAAGCAGGTATTCGTGGCGGAAGTTCACGTCGTAGGGTATTTGCCCTGTAATCATCTGCACGAATTCCTGCATCATCACGTCGTAGCGACCTTCTTCCGCAATGCTTATCTCGCGGTAGCGGTCCTTCCACGGTTCCTGCTCGGAAAGCGTCGTTTCCTTGATTTTCATAGGGTTTTCGATTGGCGAAATGCTTATCGTACCATTTTCGCCGTAAACAGTGAACTCACGCAGTCCCCAGCCGTTTACTTCCACGCTGGACGCCTTGACCGTTGCAATGCCATCGTCATAGGCAAGAACCGCCAGTGCGGTATCGGCAAAATCTATGCCGTCGCCATCCGAACATCCCTCGAAGTGCGCTATACTTTTCGGCGAGCCCTTTACCTGCAACACAAGGTCGATGAGGTGACCGCCGAAGATAAACATATCCGGACTTTTTACGTTGTAACCGACAAGTTGCCGCTTAAACCACTGCGGATGCTTTGTGCTCATCGTTGCCGTTACGTTGTACACCCTGCCGAGGTCGCCGCTGCGCACCTTGTCAAGCAGGTATCTCACGCCTGCGTTGTAGCGGTACATGTAGCCCGTCTGAAACACAAGTTTCTTTTGTTCGGCGATGTCAAGAAAACGTTTGTACGCGGCAAGGTCGGTGCCGGCGGGCTTGTCCATGTGGACATGCAATCCGCGTTCGGCGCAAAGCGTAGCCATGCCGACAAGTTCGGGAACGGACGCTTCCACCATCGCCGCGGTTATGCCACAGTCAAGCAACTGCCCTACGGTCATCACCGGGATGTCGCCGTACAACGACGGTGCTTCGGCAAGTTTCTTTGCCAACATTTCGTGCGACGGCTCGTACAAACCTACGATTTCCACGTCAGGGCGTGCTTTAAGGGTTGTTATCGCCGCCGTGGCGTGGTTGTGACCTATTCCGAACAGACCTATCTTCAACTTTTCCATAACCGTCCTCTGCATCCGTTGCTTACGGCAAAAACTTTTTTTTCTGACAAAACCGCAGGCGAAAACTCGTCAACCGACGTTTTTTTCGCATTTACAAACCAATTTTAACAAATGATACTATGCGTGTAAATATCTATGTTGATATTTTTGTCAAAAGTGATATCAAATTATGTCAAAAAAGTTGAAAAACCGCCCGATTTACTCTTGATTGTTTGTCGAATTTGCTATATAATTTAGTTACTATGAACACACCCGACATGTCAGAATTGATACTGAAACGCATTGTTGCGATAAACACAATCTACAAAAACGACAACAAAACGGTGACTCGCAACGACCGTTCCACCTATGCCGTCACAATGAAGATTGCAGGACGCACCACCTACTTCTGCAAAGGCAAAAAGTACGTGTCCGACGTCAAAAACATGTTGTTTATCGACAAAAACGCAAAATACCAGTGGCACATGGACGAGCGCGGCAAGTGCGTAATGATCGAGTTTGAGGCGGATATGCCCGAAACGCAGTTCGATTTTGCCGACTTTACCCTGTCCGACACCGCCGCCAAGGAAGTTTCGGCGTTGTTTTTGTCCGCGGCAAACTTGTGGGATATGAAAAAGGACAACTACATGCTTAAATGTAAGGCGTTGTTCTACCGCATACTGGACAAAGCCACCGCGCCGGAAAAACAGCAGTACCTGCCCAGCAGTTACCGCCATGCGCTCGAGCCGGTGGTAAACTACATACACATCAACTACAGCGACCGCGACATAACCAACGAAACCCTTGCCGCCATTGCAGGTACCAGCACGGTGTACTTCCGCAAAATGTTTACCAAGGCGTACAACGTTTCGCCCATCAGATATCTGCGAAGCGTGCGCATAAAAAAGGCAATGGAACTGCTGATAAGCGACGCCGCGTCGATAAGCGACATTGCCGAAATGGCAGGTTACGGCTCGGTGTACAACTTCAGCAAGATGTTCAAGGCGGAAACGGGAGCTTCCCCAAGCGAATACGCAAAGGCGTATTCCAACAGAGGCAAACAGTAATACGGTACCTGCTTTGTAGGTGCACTGCCGACAGCAATCGGCACAAAAGTAATACACACCGGGTAAAATTTACAAAAGGCTGTTTCGATGTCAACGAAGCAGCCTTTTATATTTTTTTGAAAGATTTTATCGTAAAAAACAAATACGTACCAAGAATTTGCTTAAAAATACACCGAGTGAACGTCCGCCAGAAAGAATGAAAACGGAAATTTTCAAGATTGTCTGATATTGAAATTAACCATACAAAAAAAACGGGACCGCGTTTTGCAGTCCCGTTTATACTTTCAATTATTCCGTCACCATGCTTGCGGTTCCGTTTGCCGTACAAGTACCGAACATAATACCCGGCATTGAATTTGCGCTGTCGGTACGGTCAGTTTTGTCGATACCCGAAACAGCCTCTGTCGTTACGCCGTTTTTGATAAAAGTAACGTTTTTAACACAGTCGTCTGTCCAGTTTACGTAATTCACTTTGCCCTGATAAATACGTCCGACGATACCGCCGACCGAGCCTTTACCGCTAAGTTCGCAATCGGAAACCGTGCAGTTTTTAACGGTAACATTGGCACTCGCCGTACTTGTCATGCCAAGTATACCGCCGATTACCGCCGTTGCTTCCGTAATAACTATATTTGCAGTATTTTTACAATCGGTTATCGCCAGAGAATTACTTGCGTATCCGACAACACCACCGACGTAACTATTTGATTTGGCTGTTATTGCACCGTTGTTGACGCAACCGCTAACGCTTCCGGTTGTCTGGAAACGTCCCACCAAACCGCCGATACCGATAACCGCACTACCTGTGTGCGAAATCGTCGCATTGTTTGTGCAGTTTATCAGTGTCAATGCAATTTCCGCTTCGCCTTTTGCGATTACGCTTCCTACAATACCGCCGACTCCCATATTTTTGGTTGCGGTAGTATTTGTAACGCTTCCGTTTACGGTCACGTTTTTGATTACCGCGCCGTGGTCTGCAACGCCGAACATACCCACGTGTCCGCTAAGCGATTGTTGCAGATACACCGCTTTACCGTTGCCGTCAAATATTCCTGCAAAGTAGTTGTCGCTCGCATTGCCGATACGCGATTTAACGGGATTTTCTTCGTCGCCGATGTTTGCCGTCAGCATAATGTATTTGCCTGCAAATTTGTTGCCTGCGTTACAAGCGTCGGCAATCGTCTTGTAGTCCGTTGCATTGGTAATCGTAAACGGGTTTTCTTCGCTGTTTACAAAGTCGGCGTTGTCCTTTTGCGCGACAATCTTGCCGTCGGTTGTCTTCCATTCTTCAAGGTCGGCAATTTCTTCGGTGCAGTCGCTGTCTGCGAAAACTTTTCCGCAGTTGCTGCACGTGTAGTACGCCTTAGTGCCTGCCGTTGCGTAACTTGCCGAGACTTCTGCCGTTTGTTCCGCCGTGTGTCCCTTAGCCGCGGTTTCGCCGTCGGTGTAGGTGTAACCGCATTCGCAGGTGTGCGTCGTGTAGCCGCCCTCGGTGCAGGTTGCAGCCTTTACCGTGTCGGCAAACACGTGCGCTTCGACGTTCTGTTTCTCGCCGCAGGTGCATTCCTGCCAGTGGTTTGTTTCGTCGTGCTTTGTCGTGTTGAATTCGTGCACGTGGCTGTTTTCAAGAGTGTAGGTCGTCACGCCGTCGCTGTCCGTGTTGGCGTTGACAAACTTGCCTGCAACGTCTGTAGTAACTTCCAGTGCAAATTTGCCCTTGATTACCCTCAGCGTTTGTCCGTCGGCAAGTTTGGTTTTGCCGTCGGCAAGAAGCGTAACAATGCCGTCGTTGCCTGCCGCCGCAATTGCTTCGGCAAGGGTTTGGTAACGCGCGTCGCCCACTTTTGCCACGGCGACAAGTTTGTTTGTGATGTCTTTGCGATACTCTGCACCGCACTTTTCGCAGGTGTACAAGGTGTAACCGTCGCTGTCAAACGTAGGCGCAACGGTGTCGCCCTTTACGAGAGTGCAGTTTTCCGTCAGTTTGTGTTGCGCGTTGCGACTGCAAGCCTTGCTGTGCGTTTCCGCATTTTCGTCGTGAGTCCAGTCGCCGACGAAGTCATGTTTGTCGTTTACGGGCACAACAAGTTGTTCCGCCGTCTTTTCGACATACTCTTCGCCTTCGAGCGCAAACAGTTTACCGCAGTGACTGCAAACGTAATGTTCCTGCATGCCCGTTTCGGTGCAGTTTGCTTCGGTGCCGTCAACCTTAGCGTAGGTGTGCGCCGTGTGCGTGACATTTGCCTTGCCGCCGCCGACCACTATGTCGGAGCCGTCCTCGTTCTGCAAGCCTGCCGAAGCGTAGGTTATTCCGCAGACGGCGTTACTGCCCACGTTGCCTGCAATTCCGCCGAAGGTATTTGCGCCTGCCGCCGTCACTTCGCCGTCGTTGGTAACGTTGCTTAATGTTACCGTAATTTTCTTGTCCGCGTTTACGCCGTAAACACGGCCGACGATACCGCCTGCATACGAGCCTTTCGCTTCCGTCCTGCCGTGGTTTGCGCAGTCGATTACGTCAATGTTGCCCGTACTCGTACCGACAATGCCGCCTGCCTGGTTGCTGCCCTTGACGACTTCCCGGTCGTTTTCGGTAGCCTTGTATTCGTTGGCGATTACCGTTGCGTAGTTTGCGCAGTTTTTAATAGTTGTCTTTTTGCCGTCCGCGTACACTGCCGCGCCGACAATACCGCCCGTCGCACCGCCGTTGCTGTTGCGCGTAACGGTTCCGTACACTTTTACGTTGGCTATTGTCGCGCCGCCGACATAGCCGAACAAGCCCACCGAGGACTCGGCTGCGGCATTAAGCCACACGCTGTGGTTGTCGCCGTCGAAGTTGCCGCAAAATGCCGTCGAAGCGGTAAAGGAAGCAAACACCTTCACAGGCGCGGCTTCGCTGCCTACATCTGCCGCAAGTTTGTAGCACTTGTCAATGTATTCTTCCGCGGAACTGAGCATTGCAAACTTGACAAAGTCCTGCGTGCCGTCAACAATGTACGGGCTTTGCTCGGTGCCTTCGCCGTCAAATACTGTTGTTGTTTCGGCAGTCGCAAGCGTTGCAATAACACTGTCGAACGCCTTGCCGAATTCCTGTCCCAGACGAAGCATCGAAGGGGAATCGAGGTGTGCAGGATCGTTGTTTTTTGTCTTTGCCCAGCCGTTGACATCAAAGAAGTACGCCTTTGTGGACATAGTTGCGTACGCCTGTTTGTAGGTGTTGATTATCTCGTGCTGTTGCCACCTGTCGAGGTTAGTAATGCTTGCGTCAATCGTGGACAGACCTGCGGTGCCGTCGATGTAGTCGGCAAGCGCGCCTTTCACGTCCTTGACAAAGTTGTTCCACAGCGTGCCGTACCTGTTGGCATTAAGCATATTATGCGAGTCGCTTTCGCCCTGCATCCACATCAGCGAAACGATACGCGCGTCTATTCCGTCATCGGCAAGCAGGCCCATGCCCCTTTCCACCTGAGCCAGCAGATGCGTGTACAGGCTTTTTGCGGGCAGTTCCGTTTTGCCGAGAAGTCCCAGCGACGACGGCGAATACCAGTTTGCATTGAGCGTGGTTGCGCCCGAAGCGTCCTTAATCAGGTAAAACGTTTCGTCGGGGTAGTTTTCCGAAAGATACTCGGCAAGTCCCAGTTCCGGTCCGAAGTACTCGTAGCCGTTTTCCGCAAGTTTGCCCATGCCTGCCCTGACCGTCACGAAGTCGTCGGACGAAACGGGTTTGGTCTGGTTGGGGTTGCACGACAACAAAATTTTGACGTTGTCGAAGCCTTTCTTGTACTTTTCAAGCAGCGACGAGTCAATGTTACCGACAACGCTGTGTCCCACCATGTTGCTTTGACCTGCAAGCAGTATCACCTTGGCGATTTTGGGAATAGCGGCGTTTATTTCGTTTTTGCAGTCTTCGCCGTCAAACGTTTTGCCGCAGGAAGCGCAACGCCAGTGCTCGACGTTACCCGTGGTCGTAAGCGTAGCCGCAACCGCCGCAATATGTTCGGGCGAATGCGCCGCCGTCGTTTCGGTATCCTTAAAATTGTAGTTGCAGCCTTCGCAGGCGTGCAGTGTGTAACCGCTTTCCGCGCAGGTAGGTGCGACCACAGTCGTTTTCATCGTGTGCGCGGTAACGTCCTTTTTGTCGCCGCACGCCGTGCATTCCTGCCAGTGGCTTGTTTCGTCAAACTTCGTTCCGTAGTCGTGTGCACCCATTGGCGTTTCACCATCCTTGAAACCATACCCGCAACCCTTGCACTTGTGGGTTGTGTAGCCCGTTGTCGTGCATGTGGGCGCAACTACCGTTTCCGTCATGTCGTGTTTCGCTACGTCCTTTTTCTCGTGGCAGAGCGAACATTCCTGCCAGTGATTGGTTTCGTCGTACTTTGCTTCGTACTTGTGGTCACAACCTTTTACGTCGCATGCGCCGAGCAGACACATTACAAGCACAAAAACAACGGCCACGACGACAATCAACCCTTTACGTTGTTTCATTGTTCCTCCTCGCCGATTTTGTCGGCATTACGATGTTGTATTACTCTCGCAATTATCTTACAGGCGCAAAAGGTCAATGTAAATATCTATGTTGATATATTTTGTCATTTTTGATACCGAAAAAAGGTCACATCGGGCGAAAATTGTCCGAAATGACCTTTTTATTTATCTTTTTTGCGCCGTGTCGTCCATATTTTTGCCTTCGACATCCGCGGCGGCATCGTTTTTGCGCCACACGCCCTTGTCCACCATCTGCGGATGGGAAACGGAATTGATAAACCTGTCGAAAAGCATATTACAGTACAAAAATTCGCCCAGTTGCGTAAGGGGCAACAACAACGCCACGTACAGCGCGACAAACAACGCTTTGACATACACCGGCACGGCAAACATTTCGACCAGCATTACGCCGAAGAACGGCAACAGCGCGCACAATGTACCGACAAAGGTTGTCGGAAGCGTCTTAATGTACATCAGAAAGGCGTTTTTTGTCAGTTTCAGCAGTTTGCTTTTGTACACGACTGCCTGATTGAGCACCAGCAGCCCCACAGGCGCAAGCAGTACTACGGCGGTAACCGACGGCATGTATTTAACCACCGCCATTGCGGTGTTTGCCGCCGTTGCGGTGTCCATAAAAGCACAAATGAAACGGGTTACGCCGCACAATCCGAACACTACGGCATACGCGCCGCCGTTCAGTTTTACACCGTCAAAGAAGTCGCGACGGAAAAACACGCCTTCGCCCCAAGCAAGTTGGCGCACTACCCTTGCCGTACCTGCCATACCTACGCCCAGCACAATGTAGGCGACGATGTACGACAGACGGAAGTACATATCGGCGGAAAACATTTGCCGAAGCCTTTCCTCTTCGGCAATGTCTGTGCGCGAAGCGATTGTCGCAAGGGTTACGTCGTGCGTAAGCAGCAGGCACACCAGCGGCAAAGCAAACAGCAACAGCACGCCGCCGAGGCGAAACAGCAAACGGTGGCGGATTTTAATACAGTCGACGAACACCTGCGGACGGGTATGCGGAAGCCCGTCGGGGGTAAAGTCGGTTGCGGCGCGTTTAATCTTCATTGCCGAAACCCCCTTTTGCCGATTGTCTGACCGCGGTTACGGCACTGTCGCCGCATGCAAGAAATTCCGTAACGTTACCGCAAAATACAACTTTTTTGCCTGCGATTACGTACACTATGTCGGCAAGCGCGGTGATGTCCGCCATGTCGTGCGTGACGTAAATGCAGGTGCACCCCATTGCCGACGTAACGGAACGGATGTAGCCGCGGATTTCGCGCCGCAAAGACGGGTCGATGTTGCTCAGCGGCTCGTCAAACAGGCACACGTCGGGACGTTTGACCAGTGCGCGGGCAAGAGAAACGCGTTGTTGCTGACCGCCCGAAAGGTGCCGCGGCAGCCTTGTAAGACAGTCGGTAAGATTCAGCTTGTCGGCAATGTCCGTCACCGCCGCAACCACTTCTTCCTTGCGTTTGCGCATTACGTTAAGCGGAAAAGCGATGTTGTCAAACACCGTCAGCGACGGATAAAGATCGAAATTTTGCGATACGTATGCAAAATTTCGTTTCTTTGTGGGTATGTTGTCGGCGTCCAGACCGTCGATGTAAATGTGTCCGTCAAACTCAAACAATCCGCAGATTGCCTTGAGCAGAGTGCTTTTGCCGCACCCCGAAACGCCCGTCACAACGCAAAATTTGCCCGACGGAAAAACCGCGTCAAGGTTGTCCACCGCGACGGTTTCGTTTTTCTTTTTGTCGATGTAGGTGACTGTAAGTCCCTTTACGTCAATCTGCGGCATTTGTTTCGTCCTTTTGCAATAGGGTAGTTCTATTATACAATAAAGTCCGCCTGCGGCAAACTAAATTTTTACCTTAATTTCGTCCTCGCCGTAGGTTACAAGTTCCTTGTCGGAAATAAACTTATCCCATTCGGCGAAAAACGCCTCTTTGCCAGGGTATGGGGCGACGTAACTTTCCGCAACGTATTTTGCAAGTTTCGCGTCGTCCTGCAACAAGTTGGTCAGCACTGCTATCTGCGCTTCCGCCGACAGCACGCAAGCCTTGTCCGGTTCGTTTATCCGGTAGTCGTCGCCGTGGCTTTTGCCCGTTGCACCTGCGACATAAGGGTGAATTACCGGCATAACGCAACTAAGGTCGCCCATATCCGTGCTTGCGCCGCCCCAGTTTTCCGTAACGTGCACCATGTCCGCGCCGACAAGTTCGCCAAGGGCTTCCGCCATTACGGAACGCAACTCGCGGCTGTTGTTGAGCGGTGCCGCGCCCGTACGGTCGGTAACTGTAACCGTTGCGCCCATTGCCAGTGCGCCCGAAGCGATTGCGCGGTTAACCTTGACGTTGGTTTTGCCGATGACCGCCAGCGATTTGCCGCGGATAAGCGTTTCCAGTTGCGTACTGGACGGAATTACGCTGACGGAGTTGCCGCCATCGTTAATAATCGGGTGCACGCGCACGTGGTCGTAGTCGGCAAAGGTTTCGCGCAGAGCGTTGATTGCGTTAAGCGACAGCGTTGCCGCATACAGCGCGTTTATGCCGTTTTGCGGACTGCCGCCTGCGTGCGAAGCCACACCGTGGTACACAAATCGTTTCTGAATGTTGCCGTTGCAGCCTGCATGCACGTCAAACAGATTTTTCATGCCGGGTCCGGTGTGGAACATAAACGCCATGTCCACGCCGTCGAAGTATCCGCGGTGCAAAAATTCGTCCTTGCCGCCGTAATACTTTATTATGCCCTTTCGGCGCAACGTTTCGCGGAAGTCCGCCTGAATTTCTTCCTCAGCAGGCACGGCGCACAGACGGACGGAACCGCTAAGACCGTCCAGCACGTGAGGTTCCTTCAACGCAAGCGCGATACCCACCATTGCCGCGCATTGAGCATGGTGTCCGCAGGCATGGGCGTTGCCGTTTACCGCTTCGGCATGATTGGGCACGTACAGCGCGTCCAACTCGCACAGAATAAGCACCTTCGGTCCCGGTCTGCCCGTGTCGACGTCGGTGTAAAACCCGGGAATGTTGCCCGCCTTGTGCAGTGTGTAACCGACGTTTTCAAAGATATTTTCAAGGTATGCCGACGTCTGCCACTCGGTGTAGCCCGTTTCGGGATGTTTCCAGATGTAGCGTTCCGCAGCAAGAATTTCGTCGCGATGCGCTTCTACCGCGCTTTTAATAAGTTTGATATCCATTTTCGACGCTCCGTTTGGTTGCACCGCCGCGCAAACACATCGCCGCGCAGGCTTGCAACCGTGTGTAAATATTGATTTTGTTGCCTTTCTGACGGTTTTCGGGTGACTTTCGGCATTATTCTTCCGGCAAAACCCACCACATTGCATTGTAAACAATTTTTACGGCAAGGTAAATATGCAAAATGATATTTTTGTCGATATTGATACTTTTTGTTGCCGTCGTTCCACCCGCATGAACGTAATCACGTCAACTCGGCAAGTAGCGGCACACGACAAAACCGTACAACACAAAAAAAGCCACGAAGATAATTCTATCCCGTGACTTAAAAAATGCTATTCGTTTTTTCGGCGACAACGTAGGTTGCTTTATTGATTGGTTGCACTGTTGCGTTTCTTGCGCTTATCAAAATCGTTCCTCTTCGGGAACCCCCAGCAAATCGTAAATGCTTACCTGGTACAACTTTGCCAATTCCACCAGTTTTTCGTACTCGGGGCGCGAAACGTCGTTTTCCCAATCGCTGACATTGGATTGGCGTATCTGCAACTTGTCGGCTACATATTGTTGCGTAAGTTTGCTTCCTATACGCGCTTGTTTGAAAAATTTTCCGTAGTTCATCGGCTATATTCTACCAAAATGTGCAATGCACATTGACAAATATGTGCATTGCACATATAATAAACGTATAATAATGCTAATTCCAACGGTGCGCAAACCTTACAAAAGCAACACTTACGACTTTGAGCGTTATTCGGTGCCGGCAATAATCAGCCTGTACGGCGTGGACATCCTTGCCGACAACGTAGCCGAGTGCCGCGCTCGCCTGTATGGCATATGGTTTGCCGCATACAAGTCAATTTGCAAAAAAGCCGTAAACTTTGTTTTCCCCAATGCCTTTATCGACGGCTTTCTGAAACTGTAACGAAATCAGTATTGAGCAAACAATCCCATACAAGACAAGGAAAAACATTTTCGGTTTGTTGGTGATGACAATCGAAAAAAAAAGTTTTGACACACAAAAAAACGTCTGTATTCCAAGCAGAATACAGACGTTTTTTTATTAAAATTCAATATACGTATTGATTTTTTGACGACACGCGGCAATATTACGCTACTTCCGCGCGGCGTGCAAAACTCAGTACAGAGGAATGTAGGACACCGACGCCGAAATTGTCATCATGATGAAAATCAGGCAGCAGGTGATTGCTCCTACCCACACGTTGCCGGTCTGTTTGTAGAAAATTCTGTTGAAGATGGGCAACAGGAACATCATTACAACCAAGCCGAACACCATGTTGACAAACAACCAAACTTCGTTGTTGTTGCCCCAGTAGCCGTAGAACGGGGTGCCGGTCACGAAGTAGCACACGTAGTTGATAAGCAGAATAAACGCTAAGCCCAGGCTGTTTGCCAGCGCGCCTACAAGCATAACTTTCCATTCCTTCCAGCCTTCTCTGCCGATGCTGCAATTTACGCGGATAGAGTTGCTGATGTAGAATACGAAGATGATGGGCGCGTACTCGAGCATTGTCACAAACATTCTTGCGTTGAGCGGGGCCGCCGAAACAAGCATAAAGCGGAAGTCCTGATGGAAGCACCAGTAGGTAAGTTGTACAAGGAAGTAGAACGAACCGAAGAAAATTACGGGCAACAGCAGTGTTTTAAGCACATTAAACAGTACGTTTTTCCAGCCGTTTCCGCGAATTTTGATTGCTTCGAACTTGCTCCAGTCGTAATGCGGCGTTGTACCCTTAGCCTTGAACACGATGTACTCGTACAGGTTTTCCAGTGCGGTAGTCGCAAAGAAAATCACCAGTCCGATTGCGCCGTTGATAAGCGCCCACAACAAAATTGCGTTGATCATACGTGCGGGGAACACATACGTAAACACGCTTGCAAGGTTGCTTACGGGGAACACTTCGATGGACAGGTTTGCCAGCGGAATGTAGTCCAGGCAGGCGATAATCGCCGTCAGAATCATCGTCGACCACAAAATTACCTTGTGAGCAATGCTGCTGGACACAGGCGTAACAAGCGGTTGAACTTCCGTCTGCACCGCCGCAACTTCTGCGCCTGCGCCTTCGGCAGCCTTGGCTTTGCCGCCGTTTTTAAGCGTTGCGAAGAAAGGCGTATTCATCAGCACACCGCAAAGAGCAAGGATAAACGTAAACGCCGCCGCCAGCGACAAACCGTTGAAAAATTCCTTACCGAACCAGATTTGCGAGTCGTTGCTCAATCCGGAACCCATTGCAAGGCTGCGGTTGAAGAAGTCGATAGTGTTGGCAATGCTCAGCGCGTCGTACATTTCGAAGCAGTGGTTGATAAGTTCGCGGTGAACGACGCGGTAGGTACCGTTTGTCATGTCTCCGTAATCCTTGTCCCACTCTACAGTGTCGTATGTTTCGGCAGAGCCTGCAACTTCGTTGATAAAGCGTTTGGAGATTACTTCCACCGCCGTTGTATCCGTCTGGTAGCGGAATGCGCCCTCGTCGTAGTAGGCGTAGGACATTGCCGCGTTGCAGTTGAGTTTGGCAAACTTGTTTGCTGCGGAAATCTTGATGTAACCGCTGTTGTACACAGCCTTGATAATACTATTCTGGTAACTGTCGCCCGCCATGTCGGCAGCCAACGTGATTACGTTGCCGCCGCCTGCCGAGTGACCGATTGCGCCGAAGCGGTTTTTGTCGCAGAACTTGAAGTCGTCGCTATTGTTGTACACGTATTGTACAAGGTACTCTACGCCGTTTGCGCCTGCCGTCGAGCTTGCCGTGGTAGAACCTTGCGCGCCGGGGTCAAGCGTAAACACCACCGCGCCTCTGCGAGAAAGTTCGATGCAGTACTGCGCCATTGTCGCCTTGGTACGCGTAAAGCCGGGCAAAACAAACACAACGGGCGCGGGATTTTCTTCCGTGGCGGTGTTTGGCACATACATCGTTACGGCGTAACTGCCGATGTTGACGTTGCCGTCCACGTCGGTTTCCTCGCCGATTACGTACTGTTTGCCGTGGATTTTGCCTTCGTTGTAGGACAGAGTCATTTCTCTGGTCAGCGTGAAATCGCTTACGCTTACGCTGAAGCCCGACGTTTCGAAGCACATCGCCGCAAAGGAAAACAGGAAAATTGCCACCAGTGCACAGCACATCACAATGAAGGACGGCTTGCGGAAAAATGCCTTTTTAGTTGTTTCGACTGTCGTTTCGGCTTTCGTTGCCGTCGCGATTTTGTCGGAGACAATTTTATCTTCAAATTTGTCCAGATATGCAATTTCGCACAGCACAAGCGAAACAGGTGACAGCACGCACAAAATTCCGCACACAAGCAACGTTATGTTTTGCTTTTCGTTAAATTCCGCGCTATTCATGTTGTCACGGATTGACGTAATCACGAAGCCGTCGTACAGCGTGATAAGCGCAAACACCGCAAACATCCAATACAGATTGTTTGACAGCGCAAAGAAGCATGCAGCAACAACAAACCACAGTGCAGTAAATACGTAACTGCAAATTGCCGCCGCCTTAAGAAGTTTAGCTTTGGTATTCATTATTCAGCACCTCCTTGGGTGGAAGCGACGAACACTTGTTCGTACATAAACTGCCACAAAAGCGTTGCAAGTTGATTGGGTTTATCCTTATGCAACAAAGCGATAAATCTACCGTCCTTCATGTAGTCTGTAGAACCGAACTTGATTTTTTCAAGATTGGTAAGATTTCCGTCGCTGTTTACGTTTTTTCCGCAAGCAAGCACGAAGTCAACCGTTTTTTTCGAATTATTGACGGAATTTACAAGAGCAGCGACGTTTGTAACATCGGTTTCGACTTTCCAGTTGATTGTAATCGTAGTAAGGTCAACGCCTTTACTTGTCAGATACGCTTCAAAATCAGCCTTGAGTTTGTCGATTTGTTCGGTGGTAATCCATTCACCCTTTTTATTGTTCCAAATCGATACGGTCAATTCTTTGTCCGTAATGGTAAGTGCTGTGTCGGATTCGGGATAATCCTGTCCGCTGATAAACTTGTACAGAACTTTGGCAAGCAAGCGCGGATTGTCCTTATTAAGCACGGCGATGTATCTGTTGGCAGCCATGTAGGGGCTTTCGGCAACCTGTAGTTTTTCAAGGTTTGTAAGGTTGCCATCGCTGTTTACGTTTTTACCGCAGGCAAGTACAAAGTCTACGTCGCCGGCAGCGTTTACAGCAGCAACAAGAGCTGCAACGTTGGTAACGTCCGTTTCGACACGCCACGTAATTGAAAGAGTCGATACATCCAATCCCTTTTCCGTAAGATACGCCTCGAAGTCCGTCTTGAGTTTAGCGATTTGTTCTTCGGTAATCCATCCGCCCTTGGTATTGTTCCAGATAGATACGGTTAATTTTTTGCCGTAATCGACGCTTGTATCGGGAGTGGGCTTAGGATCCGGCGTAGGCGTCGGATCGGGGTCTACGGGAGTTTCCGCTTCGGGAAACTTGGTACCGCTCACGAACTCCCACAAAATCTTTGCCAGTTGGCGAGGATTGTCCTTGTTAAGCACGGCAATCATTCTGCCTGCAGTCATATAAGTACCATCGGGAACAGCAATCTTTTCGAGGTTTTCAAGGTTGCCGCTGCTGTTGACGTTGTTGCCGCAAGCAAGAACGAAGTCAACGTCGCCTGCCGCTTTAACGGAAGCAACCAATGCCGCAACGTTTGTCGTATCTTCTTCAACGCGCCATGTAATGTTAAGCGTACTTACGTCAACTTTGTGCTCGGTAAGATATGCAGCAAAGTCTGTTTTAAGTTTTTCCAATTGTTCGGTGCTTATCCACGAACCGTCGGGTTTGTTCCATACGGAAACAACCAATGTATTGTCGGTGATTACTATGTCGCCGGGGTCGGGCGTCGGGTCGGGATCGGGTACTACCGGCGTATCTGCCACATCGTAATCCTTGGTTGCGCCGCCTTCGCCTGCGTAGGTGGACAAAATCCACTGGTAAACCTTGTTTACAACTTCGTTGTCGCTGAGTTTTGCGGTGTAACGCGCTTTGCTTGCGCCTGTCAGCTTGATGTTGCCGTAGTTTTGCAGGAAGTCGACGCCACGCTTCATGCCGCCCGTGCCTTCAATATTGCTTGCCGCAGCCCATCCGACCATGATGTCGATGTCGCCGTCGTCCATAATTGCTCCGCAAGTGGGGCCGACGTTACCTGCGTAACCGCGCACCACGATGTCCATGCTGTCGGGTGTGTAGCCCTGTGTTGTCAAAAATGCTTTAAGCGCGGTCAGAAATTCGTCCATTATGCCCTGATTGAGACCGGATGTCTTTTCCTTGTCGTACCAAGCAACGGCGATGTCGTGACGAGGTTGCACGCCAAACACTGCATACAGCGTAATTTTACCGTCAACGGCGTAGTCCTTTACGTCGTCGTAACGGATAAGACCTTTGTTTTGCGACAACGCCACGTCGGCGATGTCCTTGTTTTGCCAGTCCTTGTCTGCCGTCCAACCCAAAAATACATCACCTTTGGGTGCTTCGGGAACGGGAACGATGGCATTGTTGAACGTGTTGACGACGTAGTTGCCGTCCAACGCGTTTCCGTTGACGTTCAGCGTAATGTTTACGTCGTTTTCCAGCCCTGCCACAACCGAGCACGCCGAAAGCGTCAACAAACACATAACCGCAACAAGCAATGTTGCCACTAAGTGTTTCTTCATTGGTGTTCCTCCTGAATTTTTTATGTTACTACCGCTCAAGTAGCAAATTCGATTAAATTATACACGCGCACGCGCGCAAAGTCAACGTCAATTAAACACTACGTCGTAGGCAGCCTGCTTAAGGATGGTTGCCATGCCTTCGTTAAATGTTTTGTAGTCGGCTTCTGTGTATTTTTCACTGTATACAGGTCCGTCGTTGAATGTGGACGTGCGGGGGTCGATACCCAGCAACGTTGCCACGTGTACGCATGCGGACAAGTAGGAACCTGCGTAGGACGGGTGCTTGTCGTCGGAATAATACAGGTCTATTGTGTCGGCGTGCTCGGTGTAAACCTTGCTGAACGCTTGTCCGACCTGACACACACCTGCCGCGGAAATCTGCGAAGCGACGTCCTCGTAGGCCTTGCGTATTTGTGCTTCCAACCCGACAATTGTTGTTTTGGCTGTCTTAGCCGCTTCTTCGTAACCCCATGTCGAGTACAGATAAATTTTGCAGTTTTTCTGCGTTGCCTTGATTTTGTCGCGCATGGCTTTGACGCCGGACACAAAACCGCTGTTGTTGTCAAGCGGTCTGGTGCTTTGGTCCTGCAACACGATTATGTCGTACTGATTTGCGCGCAATTTGTCATCGACTTCCTTGCCTTTTTCATCATTTACATCGGCAAATTTTGTCAAAGTCCACGCGCCTTGAGTAACACTGTCAACATCTACGCTTTGTCCGGCACCGATTGCGATTTTTGCAAACAACGACGGAATGTCGCTGTAAAAAGTAAAACTGTTACCGATAAACAGTACTTTGATTGTCTGCCACACCACGGGTTTGCCGTCGCGAAGATGCCAGTAGACACCGTCAACGCTCGGGGCTTTTTCACTGTACAGAAGCACTTTGTTTGCTCCGGCAACGGACACTTCGCCGTACGCGCACAACGTCACGTCCTCGCCAAACGCGTTTGCGCCGATTGTTTTGACGGTTTTCGGAACAATTACCATGTCCGTCCTGACGCCGCTGAATGTGTTTGCGCCGATTGCCGTAATACCGTCGGAAATGCGGATCTCGGTAATTCTGCCGTTTTTCACATACCATGGGGCATCCTTGTAGGCGGCGTAGTCGGGCAACTTGCCTTTGCCTTCGATGTTGAGAACAAAGCCGTACTTACCGTTGTCGGAGTAGTACGCCCTGATGTCGCCGTCGTCGCCCCTGACCGTCCAGCTGTACTCATCCTGTTTGGCGCAACCGACCAGCGTGAAGAGTGCAGCAAAAGCCACGCACAAAACAATAATTGTCGAGATTACTTGTACTGATTTTTTCATACATACACCTTTTTACATGTTCTATTTTCGCGCACATCATCCGACGCACGCATTGCGACATCGCGCCGCAACACGCACGACAAACGATGAAACGCCATTATACGACAAAATTTGTCTTTTGTAAAGACCTGATTTTACTTTTTGTACAATTTGGACACGCCTGTCTCTATTGCCGCTTTCGCAACGGCTTCGGCAACGGCTTTGTGCGCGTTTTTGTCGAATGCGTAGGGCAAAATGTGCTCGGGCGTAAGTTCGCTGTCGGGCACACACACGGCAATGCCCTTTGCGGCGGCAAGCATCATTTCGGTGTTGACGGTGCTCGCCCTGACGTCCAGCGCGCCGCGGAAAAGCCCCGGGAAAACAAGCACGTTGTTTATCTGATTGGGGTGCTCGGACGAACCTGTGCCCACCACAAACGCGCCTGCCGCCCTGGCATCGTCGTACTCGATTTCCGGTACGGGGTTTGCACAGGGGAACAGGATTGCCTTGTCCGCCATAGAGGCAACCATTTCTTTGGTTACGCAGTGCGGTCCCGACACGCCTACAAAAACATCCGCGCCCTTCATTGCGTCGGCAAGAGTTCCGTGTTTGTGACAAATGTCGGTAACTTCCGCCACCTTTTCCTGCGCGGTGTTGAGCCACGCTTCGCCCTGACACACAATGCCTCTGCGGTCGCACAAAGTAACGTCCCTGACGCCTGTTGCCATGAAAAACTTTGCGATGGAAATGCCTGCCGCGCCCGCGCCGTTGATGACGACCTTGATGTCCTCTTTACGTTTGCCTGCCAGTTTAAGAGCGTTGATAAGCGCAGCGGTCATGACAATTGCCGTGCCGTGCTGATCGTCGTGAAACACGGGGATGTCCAGTTCCTGCTTCAGTCGGGTTTCGATTTCGAAGCACCTCGGCGCCGAGATGTCCTCGAGATTTATGCCGCCGAACGATCCGGACAACAGTTTTATCGTACGAATAATTTCTTCGGTATCCTTGGACTTGATGCACAGCGGATAAGCGTCAACGTCGCCGTATGCTTTGAACAGCGCGCATTTGCCTTCCATGACGGGCATGCCTGCCTCGGGGCCGATGTCGCCAAGCCCGAGTATCGCCGTGCCGTCGGTAATGACAGGGACGGTATTCCAGCGACGAGTAAGTTCAAACGACTTGTTTATGTCGTCCCTGATTGCCAGACAAGGTTCGGCAACGCCCGGAGTGTACGCCACCGACAGGGCTTCGTTGCTGTCTACGGGCACACGGCAGACCGTTTCGATTTTTCCGCGCCATTCGGCGTGCTTTTTAAGCGAAATATCATTGTAATCCATATGTACCTCCATCAGAATCACACAATCAGAATCACACAGGTTTTCCGTACATGTCACCGGACGTTTTTGCATGTAAAACGATGACAAGCCGTTTACAAGCGACATTGCAAACCCGATTGTTTTAATGGGATAATGCCGCTATAAACATGTCGGATTGTAGCAATCAGTGATGTTTTTAACGCACTTTGCGACATCCGACGGAAAACAAAGCGATTTTTTGTTTTTTTACAGAGTAAAATCTTCACTTATACTTGTATTATACACCCGTTGTGGTATAATGTACAATGATAATATGGCATATCAGACATAGCAAAAATACATATGTTGGGTGGTACAATGAACTACGAATACTACAAAATATTTTACTACGTGGGTAAACACAAAAACATATCCAAGGCGGCAACGGAACTGCATTCCAGCCAGCCTGCCGTGTCGCGCGTGGTACAAAGCATGGAAAGCGAGCTGGGGTGCAAACTGTTTGTGCGCAACAAAAACGGCGTAGAATTTACCAAAGAGGGCGAAACGTTGTTCGAGTACGTCAGAATTGCGCAAAGTCAACTCAACAAAGGCGAAGAGGAAGTAATGCAGGCGGTAAATGCCGAAAGCGGCACCGTGTACGTAGGCACCACCGTCACCGCGCTGTACGGCTTTTTGTACAACGTAATGGACGAATTCCGCATGCAGCACCCGGGCATAAAAATAAAAATAAACACCGGTTCGAGCAACGGCACGGTGGAAAAATTGAAAAACGGAATTTTCGACATAGCCTTCGTGTCCTCTCCCTGCAAAATACCCGCGCAGCTTAACGCCAGAAACGTGGGAGTTTTCAGCGACATACTTATTGCAGGAAACAAGTTTACGGGGCTTAAGGGGCGCACGATAAGTCTTAAAGAAGTAAGCCGCTATCCGTTTGTTTCGGTACGGCACAGCATGCAACTACGGCAGTTTATCGACGACTTTTTTGCGGCAAACGATATTACCGTTTCGCCCGACATCGAGGCGGACAGCGCAGACCTGCTGACACCCCTTATCGCGCACAACTTCGGCATAGGTTTTGTGCCGGAGGACATGGCACGCGCGGCGATGCAACGCGGCGAAGTGTTTAAGGTACAGACGGAAAAGGAAATGCCGCAAAGGTGCATTTACATGGTCACCGACCCGGGACACCCCCACACCAACGCCTCGCGCGAACTTTCACGCGCCATTTCCAGACGGTTGACTAACAAAAATCAGTAATTTTTTACATCGACGGAAGTATTAAAAATTTAATCTGTTTACTGTCGCAAGTTAATCTACTTGTTGTCGAAGCCGTTACGACAGTTTTACAAAAAAGGCGACGAAGTGCTGCTTCGTCGCCTTTGTAAAATCATATGTATTTTAGTTTACTACACTCTGGTTGCGGTGCCGCCCGTCAAGCAAATCATCTTCACCGCGTCCGCCGAAAAGTCGTTGGCAACGACGTTCAGTTGCTTGTTCAGTCTGCCGCGCGCCAGAATTTTGACGGCTGTCTCTTTGCGTGATACCAGTTTCTTTTCTTTAAGAGCGTCAAGGTCCACGGTGTCGCCGTCGTTGAAGTTTGCCGAAATAGTGTCGATGTTTACGACCGCCTTCCTGCCGGTTGTCGGCGAGGAAGTTCCGCTTGCCACAATTACCAAGCTTTCCGCAGCCTCATCGGTCATGCTTTCGTGTGCTTCGGCAACGCTTACGCCGATGTTTTCTTCTTCGGCAGGTTCGTCGACAACTTCTTCCACTATTTCCTCAACGGTTGTTTTGTCACCGCTTTCGTCAACGATTGTTTCATTGCCCACTGCAAAACCGTCCTCGCATTCCTCTATTGCTTCCGCAACGGTTGCAACGGCGTTTGCACTCTCCGCTTCGTCGGCTTCATTATTTAGCGAAGCAAGATTTTGTTCATTTTCCTTTTTAATTCTGCGATTAATCTGACGACGTTCAACAATGCCGAACCACAGCAAGCACACACCGAGAATTACAAACAACGCTCCCAGCCCGAAAGCAAGTTTGGTCGAATCAAAAAATACGGTATTCAACAGTTCCATTGTAAGCCTCCTCTACAAATCCGCGCTTTCGCAATCGTATTTTGCGACAAACACAGACTTTTTGTTGCTGGTAGAATAACACACTTCGCGACAAATGTCAATATTTCAGGTAAAAATTACAGTCTCTTGTTACGAATTTTTGCATACGTATGTACAAAATCGTAACATAAACCCATTATCCTCCACCTCTTCGCTCTGCCGGGCAAGTTTCCAGTCGGGCATCTCGTCAAGGTTTGGAAAAAACACTTCCGCGCCGCCGTCGGCTTGCACTTTGGTGACATACGCCTCGCTGCAGTAAGGCAACATAAGTTTGTACACGCTTGCTCCACCCACCACAAACACGTCGTCCGTGTTGTAATTTGCCACGGTTTGCAGCAGCGCGTCAAGCGATGTAACGACAGTTGCACCCTCGAAGTTGCGCCCCTTGTCGTCCAGCACGATGTTTGTGCGGTTGGGCAATGCACCACAGGGGAAACTGAGAAAGGTGTTTGCACCCATTACAATAACCTTGCCCGTCGTCGTCTGCTTAAAAAAAGCCATATCCTTGGGCAGACGAAACAACAAACCGTTGTTTTTGCCAATACCCCACTTGCTGTCTACGGCAACAATTGCTTTCATTTTGCTTACTCCTTGCTAAATTGCCACTTCGAAACGTTCGGCAAACGGTTCGTACTCGTAGTCGTCCAGACGGAAATCGTCCACGGTAAAATCGTAAAAATTCTTCACGTCGGGGTTTATCCACAGTTTCGGCGCGGGGTGCTCGGTGCCGCAAAGCATACGTTCCACCTGAGGAATGTGTCTGTCGTAAATATGCGCGTCGGCAATGACGTGTACCAACTCTCCCACCTGCAACCCGCTTACCTGCGCAAGCATGTGCACAAGTACGGCGTACTGCACCACGTTCCAGTTGTTGGCAACAGCCATATCGTTGCTGCGCTGGTTGAGTATGGCGTTAAGCCGTCCGTTTGTCACATTGAACGTAACCGAATATGCGCAAGGATACAGGTGCATTTCCGACAGATCGGCATGCACGTAAATGTTGGTGATTATACGGCGGCTGGCAGGGTTGTTTTTAAGGTCGTACAGTACGCGGTCAACCTGGTCGAAGTCGCCCTCGGGGTAACGATGTTTTACCCCCAGTTGGTAGCCGTATGCCTTGCCGATACTGCCCGTTTCGTCCGCCCAACTGTCCCAGATGTGGCTGTGCAGATCGTGCACGTTGTTGCTCTTCTTCTGCCAGATCCACAACAGTTCGTCAACGGCATTTTTGAAACCCGTTTTGCGCAGAGTAATTGCAGGAAACTCTTCCGCAAGGTTGTACCTGTTGACAATGCAAAACACTTTTTGCGTGTGCGCAGGCGTGCCGTCGGCCCAATGCGGGCGCACGTTCTGATCCTTGTCCGATACGCCGTTGTCTATGATTTGGCGCATGTTTTGTCTGAAAATTACGTCTGCTTTACTCATGTCAACATTTTCCTTTGTATTTTCGTCGCCGACCTGGGCCGCCCGATATCCCGTACCGCCGATTGTCGTCGGAAACTTTTGTTAAATTGTAGCAAATTTATTTGTAACGGTCAACCTGCGCAAGGCAGAAATAATTTTTTTATCAATCCGTTGTTTTCATAAAAACAAAAGACAATAAAACATAAACAAAAAAGGGCAGGTGATTTTTCACCCGAATTTTGCACCCATTCGATTTTTTTCAAGGGACTTTTGGCAGATTTCGCATTTTTTCAAGCGAGTTTTTGTCGAAATTGCAACTTTTTCAAACGACTTTCCGGCACAAAGCGCAACTTTTTCAATGGAGTTTTGTAAATTCCGCATTTTTCCCGTTACTACTTCCCAAACGACATAAAGTATGATATAATAAAAAAAATCGGTGCAACGCAAAAAGTCAACACAAAAAGCAGTAAAAGCAGATTGATTTACGCGACAAAGTTAAAATTCGACTTCGCCTGCGGCTTGCTCAACATGACATTTTTGACGTAACTCTTTATAAAAATTTTGCTGAAAGCATTAAAACCATCGATTAACCATACGGAGAACAAAATGCAACTATCTCTTCAGAACATATGCAAACGCTTCGGCGCAAAACAGGTGCTTGACGAAGTTTCGCTGACGGCGACAAGCGGTCGCGCGTGCGGCTTGCTCGGCAGAAACGGCGCAGGCAAAACCACCGCCATCCGCATACTGCTTAACGTATTTCCGTCGGACAGCGGACAGGTGCTGCTTGACGGCGCGCCAATCGACTACGCAAAGGTGAAATTCGGCTACCTGCCGGAAGAGCGCGGACTGTACCCGAAGAAGCAAATTTTCGACCAACTTGTGTATTTTGCGCGCCTTAAGGGTATGTCAAAGCGCGAAGCCGCAGTTGCCGTAGACAAATGGCTTGACCGACTCGGCATGTCCGACTACCGCGACAAACGCCTGGAAACGCTGAGCAAGGGCAATCAGCAAAAAATTCAACTGATAACCGCCCTGTGCCACGATCCCGACATCGTAGTGCTGGACGAGCCCTTTTCGGGGCTTGACCCTGTAAACGCGCTCCTGCTGAAGGACGTCGTCAGCGAAGTGATAAGCGACGGTAAAATAGTGCTGTTCAGCAGTCACCAGATGAACTACATCGAAGAGTTTTGCGACGACATAGCCGTACTCAACAACGGCAAAATAGTACTCAGCGGCGACCTGAGGGATATTAAACGCAGTTATCCGCGCAACAAACTCGTCGTGCGAAGCGGCGAATCGCAAAAGATAATTGCCGAACTTAACCGCGGCGAGCGTATCACCGACGACGAAATAATGCTCACCTTCCCCGAGGGCACCGACATCTCGCTTGCAATGCGCCTTGTCACCGAGCGTTACGCCGTGGACGAACTGCGCATTTACGAGCCGTCGCTCAACGACATTTTTGTGTCCTACGCAGGCGACGACCAGCAAAAAGCCGACAAGGAGGGACAACAATGAAACAATTCCGCACCATTCTCGGCTTCGAGCTTGCCAACTACTACAAAAACAAACTGTTTGTAGGCATTACGATATTCCTTATTGTTGCAATCGTTGCGGTGATGTTTTTTCCGCGTATTTCGGAAGCGATAGGCAGCGACAAACCGCAGGAAAAGCCCGTAATGCTTGTGTATGCCGACGACAACACCGTACTTGCCGCAATGTCGCAACAGTTTGCAGACCGCTACACCCTGCAGGAAACTGACGACAACGCCGAATCCATACGCGACGCGGTGACAAGCGGACGGGCGGAATGCGCCGTGGTAATTGCAGGCGACCTGAAAACATTTACCTACTACGTCAACAACAAACCACTGTACGACATTGACGAGCCGACGGTAACCGCACTGCTTCAGACGTTGTACCTCAATCGCGCAATGCAACAAGGCGGCCTTACGTCAGAACAAATTGCCGGCATATACGAACAAATGTCCGCCATCGACGGCACCACCGTAAGTTACGGCAAGGACCAGGCAAGCAACTTCCTGTACACGTACGTAATGATTTTTGCTTTGTACATGGTAATAATACTGTACGGGCAGATGGTCGCAACCGGCGTTGCCACGGAAAAGGGCTCGCGCACAATGGAACTGCTTATTACCAGCGTAAAAACCACGCCGATGATGTTCGGTAAGGTGATTGCGGGGTGCATTGCAGGCTTCGTGCAACTTCTGTGCGTGTTCGGCACGTCGGTGCTGTGCTACAACCTCAACAAGACCTACTGGCAGTGCAACGCAATGATTTCGTCGGCGTTCAATATGCCGTTGGAACTTGTACTGTACATGCTGCTGTTCTTCGTGCTCGGCTTCTTCATATATGCCTTTATGTACGGGGCGGTAGGCAGCACCGTCGGCAAGCCCGAGGACATCAACACGGCGGCAATGCCCATTACGCTTATTTTCGTTGCGGCGTTTATGATTGTCGTGTTCAGCGTGACAAGCGGCAACGTAGACAGCACGCTGATGGTCGTGTGCAGTTTTATACCATTTACAAGCCCCATGGCGATGTTTACCCGCATAGCAATGAGCGTTGTACCTGCCTGGCAAATCGGTTTGTCCGTCGGCATACTTGCCGCATCGGTCGCAGGCATAGGCGTGCTTTCGGCAAAGATTTACCGCGTCGGCGTACTCATCTACGGCACAAAACCGCGCTTTTCACGGATACTTCGCATGATTGCAACCCGTCGCGACAAGTGATGGCGTGCTTTCATGCGGTCAAAAGCAGTTTTTTGCACAAAAAGTTTTTGCAAACGTTGCAAAACTGTTGCTAAAAAAAAGAAAGTGTGGTAATATAGTTAAGCAAAATTTAGTGGTAGTACTATGATTTCAAGGAGATACTAATGCCCAATATTAAATCTGCAGCTAAAAGAGTTAAGGTTACTGCAACGAAAAAACTTCAAAATCAAATGATTCGTTCTCAAATGCAAACTGCCGTTAAGAAGTTTAACGCAGCCATTGCCGAAGGTAACGTGGAACTTGCAAAGTCCCTGTTGCCCGTTGCAAGCAGCCAGATTGACGAAGCCGCCAAGAAGAACGTAATCCACAAAAACGCCGCTAACCGCAAAAAGGGTCAGATCGCCAAGGCGTTGTCACAACTCGAAAGAGGTATCGTTGTCGTTAAGGTCGACGCAAAGACCTTGAAACAAGCCGAACAAAAGGCCGCCGCTCAAAGACGTGCCGAAGAAGACGCTGCAATTAAGGCTAAGAGAAACGAGGCTAAAAAAGCAAAGGAAGCCGCCAAAAATCCTGCTCCCGCAACAACGAGCAAGAAAGGCACAAAAAAGACCACCGCTACCGACACGGCTGAAACAAAACCTGCCGCCAAGAAGCGCACCAAGAAGACGGTCGAGGCTACTGTTGCCGAAGAAGCCAACGCAGACGAAGTTAAGTAATTCAACTTCGTGTGTGCTTGTAGTTACCACTGTTTGCAAACATCGACTTCAAGTCCACCACCACATCGGTTGTGGACTTTTTGTTTAGTTTGCACCACATTACACAAACAAAAGGAGCATTACAAATGAAAGTAATCGTCGTTTCCACCTACGAAGAAATGAGCCGCGTGGCAGCCGAAACGGTTGCCGAAGTCGTCAGAAACACTCCGAACCCCACGCTGGGGCTTGCAACGGGCAGCACCCCTATCGGCATGTACCGTATTCTCGCCGAATACTTCCGCAACAAGCAACTTTCCTTTGCCGACGCTACCAGCGTAAACCTTGACGAATACGTCGGGCTCGGCGAAAAAAGCGACCAGAGTTACGTTTACTTTATGGCGCACAACTTCTTTGACAACATCGACATCAAACGCGCCAACACTCATCTGCCCAACGGACTTGCGCCCGACCTTGCCGCAGAGTGCGCACGCTACACCGACTTTGTCAAGGCGCATCCGCAGGACATACAAATCCTCGGCATCGGCAGCAACGGTCACATCGGTTTCAACGAGCCCAATACGCCGTTTGACAGCCACACGCACGTAGTAAACCTTGCCGAAAGCACTATCAAGGACAACAGCCGTCTGTTTGCAAACATCGACGATGTGCCGCGCCAAGCCCTTACAATGGGTATCGGCGACATCATGCAGGCGAAGAAGGTACTTCTGCTCGCCAGCGGCGCAAACAAGGCAAAAGCCATTGCCGCACTGGTAAACGGCGAAGTTACCGAGTCCGTGCCTGCAACCGTACTGCAACGCCACCCCGACTGCGTGGTAATCGTCGACGAAGCCGCCGCCGCGTTGATTAAATAAATAAAAATAAAAGAATATATTTTTGGGGAAGGGGAAACTTGTTATAACAAGTTTCCCCTTCCCCATACCCCTACCCTTTCAAAACCTTGGGGTAGAGGGGAACCCGAGCGTGCACGATTAGAAAAACGACATCTTTTACTTGATTGTTATGCAATCGGCCTCACGCAATGGCATAATTTGAAACGATAATAAAGTGTTTGCGTATGCCCCCTCATCCGTCACTTCGTGACACCTTCTCCCCGAGGGCGAAGGCTTTGATGGTTGTGCAGTTGTTTATACGAAAAGCGTTTACATGGTACCTTTCCGGGGGAGCACGGAGCGTGCACCTGCTAAAACGAAGAAAACGCCGTTAGTTATTTAGTAGGAAAAGCAAAATGATTTGCGCGACAACGTGAAATTTCGACTACTCTTCGTTCCGCTCAACATGACATAATTGTACAAAGGGCGTTTACAATGGCGCTTCCGCGGAGATTTCTCCACGCGCTTCGCTTGGTCGAAATGACGTAATCTGACAGAAATTTGCACTATATAGTTGACTTTCGACCTACGTCCGCCGAAGTTAGTGAACTTGAAACACGCAAGCCGATTACAAACGGTTAGTAAGTGTTATCGGGGGTGGCGAGGTGTTAAGTCGCAGCGACATCTGAACGAGGGCGCGGCTGGGCAGGCTACCTACCACAAGACACAATGCCCGAAGTGAAGCGAGCGAGCACGCGCTCGCAGCAACTTAATTCCTTGACACACGCATAGACACACTAACGCACTTCGGCGCCCTCCTCAAAGTTTTTGAAAGGGTTGGGGTACGGGGAAGGGGGTAACTTTTTGAAAAAAAGTTACCCCCTTCCCCGTAAATCTTACAAACTCTTAAGCACCGCTTGCACGTCGCGCATGTCCACCTTGCCTGCGAAGTTAGCCTTGAAGTACTTCATTACACTGCCGACGGACTTGTCGTCCAGTTTGTCGATTTCGGCGCGAATTTCTTCCGCGCTCATCATCTGCGGCAAAAACTTGTTTACAAACGCGATTTGTTCGGTAAGCACGGCAACGTTTTCGGGACGGTTTGCCTTTTCAAACGCTTCGCGTTCCTCGGTCAGTTCCTTGACGGACTTTTGCAAAATCGCCACCACGTCCGCGTCGGACAGTTCCTTTCCTTCGCTGCGACTGTCGATTTCCGCAAGTTTGACCTTGTTGAGAATTACGGACAGCACCGAGCGCGCCGTTGTGTCGTGTGCCTTGAGTGCGTTGATGTTTGCTTCTTTAAGTTGTTGTACAAGCATAATTATTACTCCTTTCCTTTTATGGCAAAAGCGGCCGATATTTCAGCCGCCTTTTGTTGTTTTATTTGGTTATTGCGCGGCTTGTTCCGTTGTTTGTGCGGCAGGTCTTTGCAAAGGACGTTCGCGCGTGTAGTCCACCACGTAACTGATACCGTCGATGTTAAGCAGCATGTCGGCAAGTACCTGTTTGTCCAAGGCAATGCGTTCCTCGAATATCAGCCAACGTCCGTCGGCAGAGTCCGCCTGTGGCATTGCAAGCAGCAAACTTATGTACACGGCGGTCTTGACGTCGGGCGTCAGGTCGTCATATGCAGTCACCTTGTCGCCGTCAACTACGTTTACCTTGTAATCTTCCTGTGTCAGTTTGTAATTGCCGCCGGTAAGAATGTTGAGGTAGGTTGCCGCACTTGACAGCAATGCGCCGATTTTGTCGCGGATAAGCAACGCCACTATGTCGCTGTGGGTAAAGTTGCCCTTAAGGTTGCCCAGCGTGCGAGCCTCGGCAGCCGCCACGGTAACGCGCATACGTTGTGCGTTTTGCGCGGCAAGTTGTGCGGTCTGTTCGGCGCGCTTGTTTTCCAGGGCGGCTTGTCTGTCGCGAAGAGCGGCAAGACGTTGTTCGTAGCCGTTTACCACCGTTTCGTCCACAACGTTTGCCGATTGATCCTTGATTACAGAGTACAGACTCTGAATACGGTCGGCAAGATTTGCCTTGGTAGTATCGTATACGGACACCACTTTTGCAACGGCTTCCATGTCCGCGTCAACGTCCACTGCTGCGATTTTGTCCACGTCCAGTCCCTTTACGCGCAGTTCGAAACTCAGTTCCTGATACAGTTCGCTGTATTCCTTGACCTTACTGTCGTACAGCCATTGTATCTTTTCCAGTTCAAGACGTTTTTTGAACACGTCCTTTTCCAGATTGTTTTTGGTTTCCGTCAGCATCTGCACTTCCGAGGACAAGTCGCCCATTTCGTAACGGAATTCCTCGATAGCCTTGGAAATGTCGTCGCTGCCTGCGTACTTCTTGGCGCGCTCGGTAGCCTTGGCAATCTGCTGTTCGTTTACCTTGATTGTGCGGTTGGTTTCGATAATCGCGCCCTTTACGTCTTCCAGTTTGGACTCGATACTTTCAATCTGGCGTGTGACGGCTTTGTACTGTTCGTAACTGCCGGTAAGGCGGCCGCTCATGTCGGCAAGTTCGTCCTTCAGGCGGTCGTTTGTCACGACAATGCTGTCGATACTTGCGCGAGTGTCGTCCAGTTGCGTTTGCGTGTCGCGCAGATACTTAAGACGAGACTTCAGCGAAGCCAACTTTGTCCGCAGCGACTCGGTGTAACGCTTCAGTTCCACAAGTTCCGTATCGCCGCGTACCGATTCCCGCTGCAAATCCAGCAGATATTTGGTACCATTATCACTTGCGGCGGCTTTGAGGTAGTTGTACACCGTTTCGTTGCCGTTTTGCTGCACTATCTGATTGTATGCGTCGTTGATGTTGTCGCGTTCGCGCCCGAGTGTAACCATTTCGGCATTGTTGATGTCGATGTGGCGTTTGATTTCCTTGATTGCGCCTTCCAGCTTGTAACTGCGCTCGAGAAGCAACTCGCGGTCAAGGGTACGCGCTTCGATTTCCGCTTTGAGCGACATCACTTCGGGGTCGTTGAAGTCGGCGGATACGGCAAACACGCCCGTAGCGTCGTCGGAGTACACCTTCTGACTGTTGAGGTACACTTCGCGCTTGAATTCTTCCTGCTTGCGAAGCAACAACTTGTCCAGTTGCGCTTCCAGTTGACTGCGCGAGGCTTCCAGTTGCAACAGACGGTACTTGTAGTCCTCCATCGCGCGTTGCAGGTTGCGCATTTTTTCGTCAAGCGAAGTGTTGATTGCTTCCAGTTTGTTGCGCTTGCCGTCCAGCACTTTTATTATGCCGTCCTTGGCTTTAAGCGGCGACACGGCAATGTCCAGTTCTTCTACCGAGCGGAAACGCTTGACAAGGGTCAGTTGAGTTGTTTCCCTCTCGGCAATCTGTCCTTCCTTGACGGCGATTTCGCTTTGCAACTTGTCAACCTGCGCCGACACTTCGTCGATTTTGACGTCTACGCGCACCGTTTCCAGCAGTTCGCCGACGGACTTACCGGGCACGCGGAAACCGTCCAACCCTTCCTTTACCTCGGTAAGAGACTTTTCGATTGTGTCCAGTTTGTTGGCACACATTGCCTTTTCGCTTTCAAGGCGTTGTTGCGTTTCGTTGAGTTCGAGCAGCATTTCGCCGTAGGTCTTGTTCTTTTCGTACAGCGAGGCGATGTAACTCAGTTCGTTGTTTATTGCTTCGAGACGCGCGCGTTTGTCGGCGGATTGCGCTGTTTGCAGTTCGCGCTCGTCAAGTTGCTTTTTGACAGCAGCAAGTTCGTTTTCCGTCCATTCAAGGTCGGTGGTCATTTGGTAACGTTTTTGTTCGTACTCGTTGCGTTCCGTCACAATGGCGTTGAGTTGGCGAACGCGCGGCACAAGCGAATCGATGTCGTTGCGCAGCTTTACGCGCTGGCGCAGTTGCTCGATTTCGTCCTGATGGGCGAGTAGCAGGTTGTAGCGTTGTTGCGTTGCGTCCAGTTGACGGGCAATTCCGCTGCGGATAAGTTCCACCGACTGAGCCGCGCGCGCCTCGCCGAGGCTTGACGTAATTTCGGCAATGCGGCGGTTGACGTCGGCAAGTTCGTCGTTTGTAGCCTTGATTTGTTCGTCGGAAATCTGTGTGCCCTGCGCTTCGGCGGCAGCCATCTGTACGGTGTAGTTGCGCACCTTGGCAATGGCGTTTTCACGCATTACGCGCGCTTCCTGCGAAGCCTTGGCAACGTCGGCATCAACTGAGGCAAGCAGTTTTATTTCGTCCAGCAACATCAGGTCGCCGTGGAAGCTGTCCACCGACTTGTTGTTGACGTAGTCCTTCTTCAGCAGTTCGGCAAGATTTACGTTCAGTATCGATTGCAGGTATTCCACCGATTTAGAGCGAGCAACAACCTGCCAGTGACCGTCTACCTTCTTTTTGAGAATAGTACGCGTAGTGCCGTCCTCGCCGTGAATACGACCGAGCGAATACTCGTCGGCGTCAACAAGAAACTCCACCTCGACGTCGCGCGTGTTGTCGGCGTCCTCGCGAAAGCAAAATTCGAGATAACTGTTGAGGCGACCGCCCTTACTTGTGACGATACCCTTGCCCTCAATTGCCGTACCGAAGGTAAAAATCTGTTTTTCTTTGGTTTGAGGATCGTATGCTACTACTTTCGATAATCTCATGGCTATCCCTCACTGAATTTTACTAAGTTGGTCAAATTTGTTGAAATGGCCGACGAAATGTGTTAAAATCTACAAGACATCGGTGCAAAACCGGACCGCTTCTACATTATTATAACCTATGGCTTAAAAATAATCAAGGGGTTTTATTATAAATAATAGGGCGGTTTAACGACAAAAGAGGTAGTTTATGACGTTTTGTGACAAAGAAAAACAACTGATCGACGGCGGCGTAACCTGCATCGACAACAGATTTATCATCAATTACCTGCCCGACGCACCAGACGTGAGAAGCGCAGTTTACCTTTTGGGACTTACTCTGTCGCAAAGCAGCGGAAGCGACAACTCCGTCGATACCCTTGCCGGCAAACTGGGCATTACGCCCGGCGACGTAATCAGCGCGTTTCAGTACTGGGAAGAGCTGGGGCTTGTCACAATCGTCGGGGACAATCCGCCGAAAGTAATCTACCTTGCCGATCGCGACGACGGCAGCGCGCTGAAAAAGATAAAACCCGGCAAATACAACAAATTCAGCAAGGCGATACAAAGCGTAATCGAAGGCAGAATGATTACCGTAAACGAATACAACGAGTACTACAACTTTCTTGAAAGTACCACGTTCGAGCCCGACGCCCTTGTTGCAGTGGCGAAATACTGTGCGGAATTAAAGGGCGGCGACATCAACTACCGTTACATACTCACCGTGGCGCGCAACCTGCTTAGCCGCGGACAAACCACCCTTGCCGTAGTTGCCGAAGCACTTGACAGCCAGCAAAAATACGATGACGACCTGAAAATCGTGTTCAAATCCCTTGGAATAAGCCGCAAATTTGACCACACAGACAGACAAATGTACGAAAAGTGGACCAAGGAACTCGGCTTTACCGCAGACGTGATAAACCAAGTTGCAAAAAATTGCAAGGGCGGCGGAATGCCGAAACTTGACGGAATGCTGACGGAGTACTACAAAAAAGGCGCGCTCAGCGTAAAAGAAATGCAAGCCTACGACGAACAAAAAACAAGGCTGTACGACCTTGCGCGCGCTATAAACAAGACAATAGGCGTGTATTACCAGAGCCTTGACCCCGTTGTGGACGAGTACATCGTAGACTGGGTACGCAAAGGTTACGACGAACAAACAATACTTGCCGTGGGCAAATACTGCTTCCGCAGCGGCATCCGCACGCTGAGCGGTCTGGCGGGGGTCATCGACAAGCTGTACAGAAACGGCGTAACCACCGTTGGCGCGCTGGAACAATACCTTGCGCAGATTGCCGAAGAGGACGACAAAATAAAACAGGTGCTTGCGCGTGCGGGACTTGACCGCCGCGTTACCAACAGCGACCGCAAACTGTACAAAAACTGGACGGACAACTGGAACATGCCCGAAGAGGTAATCGCCTTTGTGGCACAGCGTGCGGCAGGTACGACAAACCCCATTGCATACGTCAACCGCGTGCTGGGCAGTTACAACCGCGACGGCGTGACAACGCTTGAACAGGCGAAAAAGCAAGCCGAAACATACGGCAAGCAAACCGCCGCCACTACCGCCGAAACAAAGAAAAACATCGGTGGCGTTGCCATCGAAGAGCAAACCTACACCGACGAAGAACTTCGCTCGCTGTTTACCGCACTGGATGATACGGAGGAATGATGACAAAGCAACAAATTGCAGAGCAGGCATTGCGGAATATTCAAAAGCGGCACAGCGACGCAGTAGACAAAAATGAACGCACCCTTGTCGCACTTCGTACTCACGCCGATTTTGCCGACAACGAACGTGCACTTCGACTTGCCACCGTGGCAAAAATAATGGGCACAGACGAGACGCAGATTGCAAAAGCCGACAGCGAAATAAAGCGATTGACAAAAGAGCAGAAAAAACTGCTTGCCAAGTACAAATGTACGGAAAAATCACTTACGCCTACGTTTTTTTGCAACAAATGTAATGACACCGGGTACGTAAACGAGCAGCCTTGCGAGTGCCTTCGGGCGGAAATCCGCCGCCTTCTGGTTGCAGATTGCGCAGTGCCCCACCCCGAATACACCTTCGCGGGCAGCACCGAAAAGGACAAGAAAAACCTTGCCATTTACCGCCGCGCGGAAGCGGTTTGCAAAAATGAACACGGCAATATTTTGCTGTTCGGAAAGGTGGGTACAGGCAAAACTTACCTGCTTACGGCGTGCGCGCACAAGTGCGTGGAACTGGGCAAAACGGTACTGTTCACCACCGCTTACGGGCTCAATCAGACATTTCTGGAAGCGCATCTGAGTAACCTTGCAACCAAGCAGGCAATACTGGACAACCTGACCGACACGGACGTGCTTGTAATAGACGACCTCGGCACGGAACAAACGTACAAAAACGTCACGCAGGAATATCTGTTTGCCGTACTTAACGAACGCCTTACAAACGGCAAAAAGACGTTTATTTCCACCAATCTGTCACTTGAAAATCTGAAAGACAAGTACGACAACCGCATCTTTTCTCGGCTGATTCAACAGAGCGACGACAACCTGATTACCATGCTTGAAAGCAAGGACAAGCGCACGATAAAGTAAAACAAACACGACAGGACGTAAACATTTTGTCCGTCTGACATTGCGTACTAAGAGATTTGCGATAAAAACTTGCCACTACTACAAAACATAAACAAAAGGGAAGCACTCAAAATGCTTCCCTTTTTTTACATAATGTTAGTTTATTGCAAAAATTATTTTGATTTTCTGAAAAAATTTTGGTTAAATGCAATTTCTGAATTACGTCATCCTGAGCGCAGTCGAAGGATCCCCAGGAAGGGTACCGCTCGGCTGTAATTATGTCATTGCAACATATAGTAATAGACGAAAGGAACGCTTCCGCGGGATTGCTCACACGCGCAACGCACCCCTTGGACGACCGCATTAAACAACAATCAGTCCGACATGCCGCGAAGTTTTACGTTGGGCATGTAGGGCAACAGAATGTCGCGGTAACGGCGCATTGTGTCCTCGTCGCAGCCGTAAGTCGTCTTGTCAAGAATGTCGCCGCTGTCTACAAACTTTTGCAAGTACAGCGGACTGTCCGAGCGCAGCCACTGACCCAGTTCCTCTACCGACTTGTCGTCGTGGTGATTCCCCGTCACCGTCATACGGAATTCGTAAGGAACGACTCCGCCTTTGAGATAGGCAACCGAACGTTGCATTGCCGCAAGATCCGGTGCACAACCCACCGTTTCGGCATAACGCGAAAGGCTGTTTTTGACGTCCATAGCCACGTAGTCCACCAGTCCCGACGATACCAATTTTTGCAGTTTTTCGGGGAAAAATCCGTTGGTATCCAACTTGACGAGGTACCCGAGTGCCTTGACTTTTGTCAGAAACGCGGCAATTTCTTCTACGTTGTTAATAAGAGGTTCACCGCCGGTCAGACACATACCCTCCAGCACATGCTTGCGCTTGTCAAGAAAAGCAAGCACCTCTTCTTCCGTCAGATGCTCCACGTCGTGTCCCGTCACAAGCGTTGCGTTGTGGCAGAACGGGCAGCGCAAATTGCACCCGAGCGTAAACAGTGTGCAAGCTACCTTTTCGGGATAGTCCAGCAGTGTCAACTTCATCAATCCGCCAAATATCATAACAGTACCTCAATCAACAGCATTACGTGGCTTTCCGTTCGCCATCGCTGATTATCTGCGCAAACGCAACGTCAAACCAAAACCATACGCGTGCGCTTCTGTGCAAAAAAGGGTGTCGCTTCCGCAACACCCTTGTCGGTTAAACTTAAATTACTTAAGTTCGGCTTCTGCGCCGGCATCCTTAAGAGCCTTAACCATGTTTTCAGAGCTTTCTTTGGGTTGAGCTTCCTTAACGGTAGCGGGTGCGCTTTCAACAAGGTTCTTAGCTTCAACAAGGCCAAGACCTGTAAGTTCGCGAACAGCCTTGATTACTGCAAGTTTGTTTGCGCCGAAGGACTTCAACACTACGTCGAATTCCGTCTTTTCTTCTGCAGCGGGAGCGGCTGCTGCAGCACCGCCTGCAACTGCAACGGGAGCAGCTGCGCTTACGCCAAATTCTTCTTCGATGGCGTGTACAAGTTCATTGAGTTCCAATACGGACAGAGCCTTGATCTCGTCGATAAATTTCTTCGTATCCATTGTTTAATTTCTCCTTGATTATTTTGTAGTCAATTAGCGGCTTGACTTGCCTGATTGTTTGCAAACGTAAGCAAATTCAGCATACGTATGCGTTTTTTTGCGACTGAAGTCGCGCTTTGCACAAGATTACTCGTGCTTTTCCGCAACGGCGTTGAGTGCCACTGCCAGTCCGCGCATAGGTGCGGACAGTACGGAACACAGCATTGCAAGCAACGTTTCCTTGTTGGGAACTTTGCTCATTGCGTCTACGGTAGCGGCGTCGGCGTAAGCCTTGTCGAACATACCGCACTTAACCTGCATTGCGTTGTACTTCTTGATGCCGTCAACTGCAACTTTGGCAGGAGCGATTGCGTCTTCGGTACCGAATGCAAACGCGCTGGGTCCGTTAAGCGCTTCGTCAAACTGGGTGTAACCGAGTTCGTTGAGAGCCTTCTTGAACAGCGTATTTTTGATTACCTTGTACACTACGCCTTGCTTGCGGAATTCCGAACGGAACTCTGTATCCTGAGCAACGGTAAGACCTTTGTAATCGATGATGACGAAAGAATGACATTCTTCGATTTGCTTCTTGATTTCTTCTACCGTATCTCTTTTGGCAAGTTGTGTTGCGCTGAGATGGGGATGATGATGTGCCATATCCAAGCATTCCTCCTTTTTTAGATTTTTCAATTAAAAACCCTTGCACCTGCTCGCAGGTACAAGGGTAGGAGTGCGAAACTCTAAACCACTGTTGTACCTCGGCAAGATTTACTGATACTTGCTGTCTTAGGAACGGATGTGTGGGTCAGTAATTAACTGATTGATTATTTGTACAGAACCTTGATGCCGGGACCCATTGTGGTAGCAATGGCAACACTCTTGAGGTACGTACCTTTTGCACTGGCGGGTTTAGCCTTGATGATAGCGTCCATAATTGTGGTAGCGTTTTCAACAAGCTTGTCCTTACCGAAGGACTTCTTGCCGAAAATTACGTGAACTACGGATTGCTTGTCTACACGGTATTCAACCTTACCTGCTTTGACATCGTGTACAGCCTTGGTAACGTCCATGGTAACCGTACCGCTCTTGGGGTTGGGCATCAAGCCCTTAGGTCCGAGGATCTTACCCATACGACCGATAAGTCCCATCATGTCGGGGGTTGTGATAAGTACGTCGAATTCAAACCAGTTTTCTTTCTGGATCTTTTCGATGTAGTCTTCTGCGCCTACGTAATCGGCACCGGCAGCCTGCGCTTCGTCAGCCTTGGCACCCTTAGCGATTACCAACACGCGTACGGTCTTACCTGTACCGTGAGGAAGTACGACAACGCCGCGGACTTGTTGGTCTGCGTGACGGCTGTCTACGCCCAATTTTACGTGCAATTCCAACGTTTCGTCGAAATTGGCGGTTGCTACGTTGATTGCTGTTTCTACTGCTTCGGGAAGTTCGTAACTCTTGGTTTTGTCGAACTTTTTCAAAGCGTCAACATATTTCTTTCCTTTCATTTGGCGCCTCCTTAGCCTTCTACGACAATGCCCATACTACGAGCAGTGCCTGCAATCATGGAACAAGCCGACTCAAGGCTGGCTGCGTTGAGGTCAACCATCTTAAGTTTAGCGATTTCTTCCACCTGAGCGTGCGTAATCTTGGCAACCTTGGTTTTGTTGGGGGTTGCGCTGCCGCTTTCGATACCGCATGCCTTTTTGATAAGGACGGGTGCCGGCGGAGTTTTAAGAATAAACGTAAAGCTGTGGTCTTGGTAAATTGTTACAATTACAGGAATGATAAGTCCTGCCTTGTCGGCCGTACGAGCGTTGAAATCCTTGGTGAACGCAGGGATGTTGATACCGTGAGGACCGAGTGCGGAACCAACCGGGGGTGCCGGTGTGGCTTTTCCGGCAGGAAGTTGAAGTTTGACAACTGCCGTTACTTTCTTTGCCATAGTGTTTCCTCCTATTTGTGGTTGTAGCGAAACGCAAACAGTATTTTTGCGTTTCTCCCATTTGCCGCCTTTTGTGCCAGGCGGTCAAGCATGCCGCATTTCCAACAAGCCGTGCGACGCGGCGTCAAACCGAATTACTCCTCCGTTGTTGCGGGGGCTTCGGTAGGATTGGTGATTTTTTCGATCTGAACAAAGTCCATATCGACGGAAGTTTCGCGTCCGAACATATTTACGGACACCTGAGCCTTCTGGTGGTCGACGTCAATCGACTTGATTACTCCGACAAATCCTTCAAACGGACCGGACACCACTTTTACGCTGTCGCCGACAACCATATCGAAGTTGACGACTTTGTCCTCGAGGCGAAGACGTTTGACTTCGTCGTCTTCGAGGGGCCACGCCTTACCGTTGGGGCCTACAAAACCCGTAACGCCGCGAGTGTTGATCAGGATGAACCACAACTCCGAAGAGTAAACCATCTTGATAAACACGTAGCATGGCATTACCTTGGCTTCGTATGCGTGCATACGGCCGTTGCGTTCCTCTACCAGCGTTTCGGTGGGGATCTTCATGTCAAGGATGATGTTTTGCCAGTTGTTGTTTTCAACAAGCTGTTCAATGCTCTTCTTGACAAGCGATTCGTAACCGGAATAGGTGTGAAGTATGTACCATTTTGCGTTGTTATTTTCGCACATAATCAGCCTGCTCTATTTGGACGTCAATGAAATAAGCCATGCAAAAAGACTGTCTACGCCAAACAACAAAAGGGCGAAGAACAATACCACCAACAAAACAATGCCCGTGTTTTTGAGCACCGTTTGAAACGAAGGCCAAGCGACCTTTTTAAGTTCCGACCAACTTTTAACGAAGAAGTTGCCCAATCTTTTGAAGACGTTGGGTTTCTTGGCTTTTGCTTGCAATGCCATTTTCGATTCTCCTGTTACTTGGATTCTCTGTGCGTCGTGTGTTTCTTGCAGAATCTGCAGTACTTGTTACGCTCGAGTCTTTCCGTCGTGGTCTTGCTGTTCTTAAAAGTGTCGTAGTTGCGTTGTTTGCACTCGGTGCAAGCCAGAACAACCTTGACTCTGTTACCTTTCTTCGCTGCCATAACTATCATTCTCCTGTGATTTTGTGCCAAAACCAAAGCCGAAAAAGCATTTTTTTGCACACAAAAAATTACACTCCCGAGAGAAGTGCTATATTATATTACCACACCGCCCTCGCCAAGTCAACTATTTTTCGCTTTTTTACAGAACAAATCGACACTTTTTATGCGAAATTTTACTTTTTCAAATGGCAATGTGTATATATAGAGTATTATAAGATATCTTAGAATAAAAGTCAAATAATATATGCGTACGCGCGCGTAACACATGCGTATGCGCGCGAGGGCATGCATGCGTGCGGCAGGAGCGTATACCATTATCGGCAAAGTTCGTTTTCGGTTGCATTTTGTCGTGAAGTGCGGTACAATAATGTCACTTATCTGAAAAGGCGGCGCGGCGACTGCAATATGCGACGACCGACCGAGGGACGACATGGCTTACGACGCACTTACGCTGTCGGTACTGGCGGACGAGTTCCGCGAGACGCTTATCGGCGGCAAAATCACAAAAATCTATCAGCCGGAAAAGGACGAAATAGTCCTGTTTATCTTCAACGGCAAAACATACAAACTCGTGGTGTCGGCAAACGCGGGCGTAAACCGCATACACATCACGGACATGCCGACGGACAACCCAAAGGTATGTCCGAGTTTCTGCATGCTGCTGCGCAAGCACGTAACCAACGCGACGATAACCGACGTGTGGCAAATGCCCTACGAACGTGTAGTTGACTTCGCGCTGCTTGTAAACGACGACCTGGGGTACCGCAAGGAAATGCACCTCGTGTTTGAACTGACCGGCAAAACCAGCAACATAATACTTACCGACGAAAACCACGTCACGCTGGACAGCATAAAGCACCTGCCGCAGGACCTGGACAGCACGCGCATAATCATGGCAGGGGTAAAATACAACTTTTTCAGTCCGCAGGACAAGATTCCGCCATTCGACTTCGCACGGGTGGGGGCGTACCTGCAAGGTTGTGACCTGCCGCTGCGTAAAACCTTGCCGACGGTGCTGCTTGGCGTGTCGCAAGCCACCGTCAACGAGATGTTGCACGGCATCAACGAGGACGACCACACCACGGCAAACAATCTGCGTGTGCTTAAACAAATGGAGGCCTACAAGACGGCTTTGTCGCAAAAAAATCCTACCGTATGGCTGAAAAACGGTATGCCGACGGACGTTACGCCATTTGAGTACCACACGCTTAAGGGCGACAAACTGCACTACCCGACGCTCAACAAGGCACACGACGAGTACTACTACATGCTGGACAAGCGTCAACGCTTCAACGACAAAGCCAAGTCGGTGACGACGGTAATCAAAAACGCGATTTCGCGTACCGAAAAGAAACTTGCCGCACAACGCCAGTGCGTACTGGAAGCGGAACAGCGCGAAACCTGCAAACAGTACGGCGACCTGATACTTGCCAACATCTGGCAAGTAAAGCCGCAACAAGCGGAACTTGTCTGCGACAACTACTACGACGGCACTACGGCAAAAATCCCACTCGACGTTCAACTGACGGCGCAACAGAACGCGCAAGCGTACTACAAAAAATACCGCAAACTCAAGTCGTCGGCAGAACACAACACCGCTCTTGTTGCGGAAAACGAAAAACTGCTGGAATACCTGCTGACGATCAAGGACAACCTGCGCTACTGCACCGAAGAAGACGACCTTGCCGAAGTGCGTAGGGAACTTGTCCAGCTGGGACTGATAAAGGAAAAGCACAACGGCAAAAAGCAACCGACGGAAAAGCCGGTAAAACCGCTGCACTACCGCATTGACGGTTTTGACGTGTACGTAGGTAAAAACAACATTCAGAACAATCAGGTCACATTCAGGACTGCGCGCCCCGGCGACATGTGGCTGCACACGCAAAAAGTACACTCGTCGCACGTGGTGATACTGTCGGGCGGCAAAGCCATCCCCGACGACGTGATTGTAAAGGCGGCGGAAATCTGCGCGTATTTCAGCCAGGCAAGCGGCGGCACGAAAATTGCCGTGGACTACACCGACCGCACCAACGTAAAGAAGCCGCCCAAGGCTCCGCTCGGCTTCGTCATTTACCCAACTTACGAAACCATACTCGTAGACCCCAACCGCCACCCGGAACTTGCCGAATAGACAAAGACGGAAACCAACGACAAAACGACACGACAGGCAAATTACGCGGCACACAAAGAATTGCATTTACGTGCAACCGATACGCAACAAGTTTGCAACGACAAATTTACAGACAACCATTCAAAAAATCGGACTTTGCAAAAGCGAAGCCCGATTTTTTTTGCTGAATTGATACACTGAGCGAACGTCCACAAGAGAGAACGGAAAAATACATTCCCAATGTTGTCAGTGATGGCGTTAACCCTAAATTGAAAACACGCAAATGTTTTTACGAACACAACCGAAAACAGACGAATATATTTTTCGTAAAGAGCAAGTAACGTTTGCGAAATTTTCATATATATGCTAAAATTGAGTTGCAACTCAATTTGCAAACCACAAATATAGAACAGGCTGTCCCCGGCAATAATTCTTTACCGCTGCCGAACGGGATTTACACTACCCTTCTTGGGTGGCGGACAACTTCGCCTGCGGCTTATCGAAAAGCCAAAAATCAATAAACCCAAAGGAGAATAATATGAAAAAACACTTAACGGCACTGCTTGCCGCGCTTATGATTGCGACGGCTTTGGTGACATTTGTCGCATGCGACCACAAGGGCGTACACACCGTGGCAACGGAATGGTCGCACGACGAAACAAACCACTGGCACAAATGCACCGACTGCGACGACATCGTTTTTGACAGCGAGCCGCACACACTCACCGACATCAAAGGCAAAAAGACCTGCACGAAATGCGGATACTCTACGGATTGCACCACGGAAGAAAACTTCAATTGCTGGGTGCAAGGTCGCAACAACGTGCTCTTAACGGCAGACAAGTACACCACGCACTACAAAAACATGTACTACATCGACGGCGTGCTCGAAAGAGGCATTGTCGGGACGGAATCGCGCAATGGCAACAACTACTTCGACAAACATACGCAGTACGCCACACATCCTCAGACAAACGAACAAACGCCCGTTTCGGAAACGGTAAGCGCAATCAAACTCGTGCAGGACGGCGACACTACGCGGACGAAATTTTTCCACCTGAACAAACTTCTTGTCGGCAACGGACAGACCAACAAGCAAGGCAGTTACGTGCAGCCGAACTACGCCGAGCAACTGCTTAATTTCGTTCCGTCGCAAAATCACTACCTGAAATACTTTGTGCAGGGCGCAACGTTTACAGAGCTTACACAATACGCTAAAAGCGTGTGGAACGCCGACGGCAAATTTAATTTCTCCTTTGCACGCACAAGCGAGAACAGCGTAACGCTGACAATGACGGTAACTTACGTCGGGACGAACACCGATTCCGACGACGAGTACAACTACAGCGGCACGGACGTAATTACGGTTACCGTTGAGGGCGACTGCGTGACTACCGTAACTTACACGTCGGATTACAACATTACGTACACCGACGAGAGCAAAAACTACACCGGCAAGGAACTGTCGGAATTCAGTTTCGGGTACTCGTTCGATCAGGCAACCTACGACGAAATTTCCGTAGAAACGGACACGACGGAAAACAGATACAAGGCAATAATCCGTCTGTATCTCAACGGTTACGCAGTGGACGTGACCAGCGTTCCCGTCGGCGGCAAGTTGACCCTTGACGATGTAAAAGCCGTGTTTACCGACAAGCAGGGTACCGCCCACTGGCTGGTTGTGGACAACGATGAATTTGTGTCGCAAATGCAGGTGTACACCGACAAAGAAGCGACGAAGCCGTTTGTCGAACTGACGGCGGAAAGCGACGAAACGATTTGCCTGTACGTACATATATCTGCGGCGACAGACGGCAACGCCTGGGTGATAAACGTCACTCCGTCACGCGGCGGCACTGACGAACTTGTAGTAAACATAGTGCAAGGCTGCATGCACCAACAGGACGGCAGACTGACCTACAATCCTGGCAACCGCATGCCGGGTTACACTCTCGTATCCGTGGACGGGGTGGCAACAACGACAAGCGACGTAATGGAATTCGAGCCCGGTACGGTGCACATACTCATCTGGACGGCGGCATAGTAAACATCTGACAAAAACACTGAAGGGACGACGTGATTACGTCGTCCCTTCCCTTTACTGCAACACCTCTTCGGAATACTTCCTTCCGCCCGCGGGCGGTTCCTCATCCCTTCCGATTTGTTGAATTCCGCGCTCTGCCCCATCCGACAAAAGCCCTGCAAGGAAACCTTGTTTTGTTCCTTTCAACGATTACATTATATATCTTTCTCATCGTTTTTTGTTAAGCCGCGAGCGCGAATTCACCCGTAAAATGTGCTTAGTTTTCCGCATTTTGCGCTTAGTTGCAATTTTTACCGTGAAAATAGCCCCTATTTTTCGTCTATTTTTTAATAAAAACAGCGGTCAGGGTTAATTTAGCCATCACTAAAAAAAATAAAAAACTTTTTCCGATAGAAAAATATGCACCTCCAAAAGTGTCTAACTTTTGGGGTGCATATCACAGTGCGAAAGTGTTTTTTTTATTCTTTTTTGCAGATTATTTCGGCAATCATTACAGCGCGAGAGCCGTGATGACAACTTCAAATGAAGTCTTCATCCATGATACGCCGCTAAGAAACGGCATAAAGTACAACACATCCGACGAAGCGTAAACAAACGTCTGTCCCGAAGTTGCAAAAGTGTCGTAACTTCCGGCAAGACAAAAATTGCATTTAGCGATATCGCCGTTACCCTGTCTGCCGGGCAAAACTATTTTTACCGTCACCACGTAGTTACCTGCCTTTTCCGCGTCTATGACAAAGTAAATCTTGTCCAGCGTTTTTACCGTAACACGCACGGCAACGCCGTCGGACAACCTGAGCGGAGTCGTGGCAGCCATGCCGTCGGTGCTGTTCCTTTCCACCCACAACGCGTACAAGTCAACATCCTCGGACGGGATGTACACGCTCTGAGCGTACTCGCCGTCCACCGTTTTCCAACCGGCAAAACGGTAGCCCGTTTTTTCGGGCGCAGGCAGCACGACGTACTCGCCTTCAACGACGGAAACATTGTCGCCGTCATGAAGTCGCACTTTGTGACTGCTTGCAAAATCGTAGTCTGTAAGGTACTTGTTTGCAGAAGAAACCACAACCTTATTGTCGGGAGCGGTACAACTTTTTACCGTGGACGGCAGGTAAACGGAAACTCCACCAAGTATGCCAATTGCGTCATCGCCGATGTAGGTCAATCCTTCGTTGAGCACCAACCCCGGCGTTGCCATCCAGTAAAAGGCTCGGTTTTCAAGCGTTTTTACCGTACTCGGCAAAACAAGCACATTGCTGATTTTCGCGCAGAAAAATGCATCTTGCGAAATCACTTCTATGCGACAATCGGGGTCAAAGGTTAATCCGCCGACAAAATCTTCGAATGAGTTTGCGCCTATGCGCACCACGTTGCGCGGGATGACAAGCGGCTGCTCTATCACGGCTTTGCAGAACGCACCTTTGTCGATTTCCTCGAGGCTGTCCGGCAGCACCAGTGAACGCAGTTTGGCATTTTCAAATGCGTAATGCAATATTTTGACAGGCTTGCCGCCAAGGTAGTCGGGCAAAATGACGGAATCGCCGTTGCTGTATTTCACGCTGACTATTGCCGCGTAATCATCGCCCAGCATGTAGGACACATTGTCTTCGTTTACCGTCGGATACACCGCCTGCCACTTTGCCTTAAGCGACAAATCTTCGATGTTGCCTTTGGGGCTTTGTACGTAGCGTTTGCCGTATTCGTCGTACCAACCCAAAAACAGATATCCGGGCTTACGCGGCTCGTTGAACATAATCACTTCGTCCACGCCGATTTCCGCAGGGTTGGACGCAGTCAGCGTTCCGCCGTCAAGGTCATAGGTAACGTTGTACGACGAGCGGTAGGGGTGCCACCTTGCAGTCAACGTCATTTCGGTAATGTTGACGGAGTTTATCTTTTCCACAATAGTGCCGTCGGAGGTTGCCCATCCGTCAAACACGTAACCCGCAAGGGTTGCCGTCGGCAGTACAAATTCGTCGTAAAACTTAACCATAAACGTTTGCTTTGTAAGCAATGCGCCGCCATAAGAGAAACTGCCGCCTTTTGCGTCAAGAGTTACGGCAAAAGTTTTTTCTTCAAATACCGCGTACAACGTTGAAATTTCCGTCACGTTGGTGCTGTCGATTGTCGAAACCACCTTGCCGCCGCTCGGACTGTCAAACCAACCGACGAAATCGAAGCCGTATTTTGCCACAGGCAGCAAGTCTACGCTTTGCCCGTAGGTAATTTTGTTTGGGTTTGTTTTGTCGCTGAGGTATCTGCCGCCGCACAACTCGTACAGCACCACGAATGTCCGAGGCGTATACACTGCGTACAATTTCACGTCGCCGTCGGTGTTGTACAGGTATTCGACAGCCATTCCCGTTCCGTCAGGCGTTTCAAACCAGCCTACAAAGTTGTACCCGACTTTTGTCGCAGGCGACAACTTCACGATGTCGTCGGGGCGAACCGAGGACGGATTGAGTGCGGAATTTACGCCGCCGTCCGTCACGTACTCGATGTTGTACACCACTTCGTTTTTCTGCCAGATTGCGTACAGCACAAGGTTTGCGCAGTTTTCTCCGCCAACTTCGGTGTACTCTCTGCCGCCGTCGGGTCCGTCAAACCACCCGACAAAGGTGTAGCCCACGCGCACGGGCTCGGCAAGTTTTGTACTGCTTTCTTCATTTATTTCCGTAGGGTTGCCCACCTGCATTGCGCCGCCGCTAAGGACATAACGGACAGAACAAACGCCGTCGCCCCAACGCGCATACAAACTTAAGTCGCCGCACCGTTTTTCGAGGCAGGTCAGCGGCTCGCCGGAATAGTCGGGCGTATCGTACCAGCCGACAAATTCCGTACCGCTTTTTGTAGGAACGGGCAGTGTTCTGCCATCGCACTCCACAGTAAAAGCGTAATCAGGCGTTTCGCTGAAATCGCCGCCGTTAAGCCAGTAATCGATGTTGTAACTGCACGGAGTAAACACGGGCGAATAGGACATGTTGCGACGCACCGTAACGGGAAAACTGACGTTTTGTCCACTGTCATCCACCCAGCCCACAAGCATGTAACCGTCCTTTGTAACCTGTGGCGGAACAAAAGCCTGTCCGGAAGCCACTTTGTGCGACACTCCGTTTGCAGTAACGACGTAATAAACAGTCGTTTCGGGCGAAATAACGCCGACAACTACGGTAACCGCTACCACGCACACAAGGCACACCGCAACAAGTGCCCACATCCAACGCCTGAAACTACCGCTCGGACGGACGCGAACCTGCTCAACGTTTTTGCCGACTTCGCACACTCCGTAGTACACTTCCGACACGTTTTTGCCGTAGTGCCTTGCAATGGCGCACAGTTCCGACACGTCGGGACAGGACAGACCGCGTTCCCAGCGAGAAACGGCGTCGGGCGAGGAATTGCACACGTCGGCAATCTCATTCTGACTTTCGCTCGCACTTCGACGCAGTTCGGCAATTTTGGCGCACATACTTTGCATGTCGAAACGACCGCCGAACACCTGTCCGTCGGCAGGCATGTCCAGCAGTTTTTCCAGCGTAACGCCACACACGTCGGCAATGTCACCCAGTTGCGAAACATCCGGCGCGGTTTTGCCGCGTTCCCACTTGGACACCGTTTGCGGATGTACGCCCAGTTTGTCGGCGAAATCCGTCTGCGTAAGTCCTGCCGCCTTGCGAACGCTTTTTACTTGTTCACTCAAGTCAACGTAACTCAATTTTCCCTCTTAAAATCAACGTCATTTGTACCGGCCGCCGCCTGCGGTAATCCCACCGCTAACGGCATCTAACATATTATTCTTAATTATATTGCAAAAACTGCTTAATGTCAACAGACAAAAACGGCAAAAAAAGGCAAGTCGCATCGGACTTGCCTTTGGGTATGTATTAAACGGCGTGACTTCCGCTTGCCGTCACTGATATTTTTTGCCTGTATGGCGGCCGATTAAACTCCAAACGACACTCACCCTACGTACACGTTGGAAACGCTTTTTTGTCAGCCGTTGGACGACATTTCTTCCAGTTGGCGTTGCGTAATACTTTCGTTGTGCTCGATGGGTTCCCACTTGACCTTTTTGAACAGCGCAGCCACACTTGCAGGCATGGAAATGAGCATTGTAAACAGCGGCAAAGCAAACATAGACATAATCTTTTGCTTGGTTGTAGCCCTGATACGTTTCCAGTTGACAAGGCACGCAAACACGCTGTCCACAAACAATCCCATGTAGGTGGTAAACAGAGCAATAAACAACGGCGCCATGAAGTAAACAGCGTTGGCAATCACCTGACCGTTCAACGCTTCAAGCACGCGCGCAAGAGTGTTGACTATGCACGATGCCACGAAGGAAAACGAGTAATACGCACCGACAGGGAAGAAACGGGAGAAATAGTACTCGTAGTAGGTAAAGTCCTGCGTTTTGAAGAAGGTTCCGAGAAGCGACCTGTGGAACAGCGAAAAGCCCATCAGACCGCCCTTGCACCACCTCAAGCGTTGTTTGTACGCCTGTTTGAACTTGGTAGGTTGTTCGTCGAAAAATTCCGCGTCCTCGCAGTAGCCTATTTTGACGCCCTTAAGGGTGCTTGATGCGGAAAACTCAAGGTCTTCCGTAATCATTGTGTACGGCCAGCCCGTCTTGAAGGACATTACTTCCTTGCTGAAGTAGAACCCCGTGCCTGACACGTGCGTACTGAGCCCCAGCACCGCCTTGGACTTGTGGAAAAACTGACACTCGCGCACGAAACTGAGCGACGCTCCTGCGCTGACCCAGTTGGTACCGTAGTTTTTGGAGTTGCGGAAACTTGTGCACACCTGAATGCCGCTGTCGAGAGCTTTGTTCATCTCGGCGATGTAATTGGGAGCAAGCAGGTTGTCGGCGTCAAACACCATTATCGCGTCGGGTTCGTATGCGGGGAAGTCGTTTGCGATGTTGTCGAACATCAGTCTTAGCGCGTAACCCTTACCGATTGCCGACTGGTCGTGACGTTCGTACACTATGCAACGCTTTTCACGGGCGATTGCCGCCGTTCTGTCGGTCGGGTCGCAGTTGTCGGCGCACACGAATATGCGGATTTTTTCCTGCGGGTAATTGTTGTTTTGTATGCTGTCGATAAGGTTGCCTATTACCTTTTCCTCGTTACGTCCGCAAATAAGAATGGCAAACGTATGGTATTTTTTCGCTTCGGGATACTTTTTCCTACGGGCAAAGGTACCCACCGCGATAAACAAAATCTGGTACAGGTACAACAGCATAAATATTATGCCCACTATATTTAATATAATCTGTGCAATTTTCATATGTTAATTGCTCTCCGAAAATATTCTTCGTCTGTTCAAAACTATGCCGCAAAACGGTTTCATGCGACAAGTGGCTTACATTATACAAAAAAATTTTTCTTTTGTCAATAGAAAGAATTACACCTGTTTCGTTTTTTTATTGAGCCTCCGACGTAAAAAGATTGTGCGAGAGAACGGAACAAACGCCGAAAGACCGGTGCCCGGGGTGTACACGCCGATGAAATACGCAATTCTGAAACAGACAAAAGAGAGTCCGACCGAAGCCGGGCTCCCTCTTTTCTTTTGTCTGGTTTTGCCTGATTCTGCAAATTACTTCTTCCCGGTAAACAATGCTTTGATTTTTGCTCCGAGAGTTTTGAAGAAGTTGCCGATTGCCGTAAAGCCTTTCTTCAATGCCACGCCCAAGTCCTCAAACGTCTTTTTCTTGACAGCAAACCAGAAAATCGCAAATCCGCCGATTCCCGCGACCGCTACTGAACCGATTACGATACCTGCAATCTGTCCGCCCGAAAGTCCGTCCTTTTTAGCAGGTGGGGTGATTTCGCCACCGCCCGAAGACGTATCTTCATATACGGCGGTAAGGGTTGTTTCGCCGTTTACGGTAAAGGTATAACTCTTGTTTGGGCTGACAATTTCTCCGTTTTCGTCCTGCCAGCCCTTGAACACTTTACCTTCTGCCGGATCGTTTGCGGTTACGGTTACGCTGTCGCCTTGTTTATACGTTCCTGCGCCCGTTCCGCCGCTAACTTTGATTTCAACAGACGGAGCAGCGTCAATATCTCTGAAATGCGCTTGGATTGTGATTTCGCATGCAGGCATTACAAAGGTTGTTTTAGGACTTGTCGCACTTTCAAACTCAATGGTTACGCCCGCCGTTTCGCAAGTCCATTTGTCAAATACTTTGCCCGGCTTAGCAGGGTTTGCGGTTATGGCAACGGTTTCACCGGCTTTTGCAACTTCTTTGTCTTTCGTGCCGTCCACAACAACTA
>ERZ1673738.878-NODE-878-length-49324-cov-6.786986_pt1 | contig 49324 bp, 46 predicted proteins | sample MGYA00580198_ERZ1673738 | MGnify/ENA primary metagenome ERZ1673738 (study PRJEB41218, sample SAMN15661784) | gut metagenome | host: Homo sapiens | place: Canada: London | collected 2015-08-20/2019-03-30 | study: EMG produced TPA metagenomics assembly of...
CTTCTACAATTTGAACGGATTTTTTGTTAAAAAACTTGCACACGGCGTTAATATAGACCCGTTTCCCGGATTCTTCCAGTTGTTTTCTGATGCAGTTTACCGTCTGAACAACGGACCTTCTCCGGATTAATGCTGGTGCTGGAAACTATTTTTTTGAAAACGGTTATTATTTTTTGACAAAAGCCGGACTCTCATGTATATTCTGTGCCATAAGTTTCAAAATATTATGAGGAGTTGATGAAAACATGGCTTATGACAAGATAAAGGTTCCCGCCGGAGAAAAGATCACACTGAAATCGGAGGGGGTTCTCGATGTCCCCGATCAGCCGGTCATTACTTACATCGAAGGTGACGGTATCGGCCCGGACATCACGAAGGCAAGTATGCACATCTGGAACTCCGCCGTGGAAAAAGCTTACGGCGGAAAACGCAAAATCGCGTGGATGGAGGTCTTTGCCGGAGAAAAGGCGAACCGGATTTACGGCGAGGGCACATGGCTCCCCGATGAAACGGTCGAGGCGATTCGCGACTGCCGCGTCTCCATCAAGGGACCGCTGACGACGCCGGTCGGCAAGGGAATCCGTTCGCTGAACGTTGCGCTCCGGCAGACCCTTGATCTCTATGTCTGCCTGCGCCCGGTGCGTCACTTTGCCGGAGTACCGTCTCCCGTCAAGAATCCCGAATTGACCGATATGGTCGTGTTCCGTGAAAATACAGAGGACATTTACGCGGGAATCGAATGGCAGTCCGGTACTCCCGAAGCGAAGAAAGTCATTGACTTCCTTCAGAACGAGATGGGAGTGAAGAAGATCCGTTTCCCGGAAACCAGCGCAATCGGAGTCAAACCGGTTTCCAGAGAGGGAAGCGAGCGCCTGATCCGCGCCGCGATCCGGTATGCTCTCGACAACAACCGCAAGAGCGTGACGCTGGTCCATAAGGGCAACATCATGAAATTCACCGAGGGCGGATTCAAGGACTGGGGATACGAGCTCGCAAAACGCGAATTCGCGGATAAGGTCGCCGTTGCTTCCGAATGCGACTGGAAAGCGCCGGAAGGCAAGATCCTGATCAAAGACTGTATCTGTGACGCATTCCTCCAGCAGATTCTGACACGTCCCGCGGAATATGACGTGATCGCCACGATGAATCTGAACGGCGATTATGTTTCCGATGCGCTTGCAGCCTGCGTCGGCGGTATCGGAATCGCCCCCGGAGCCAACATCAATTATATGACCGGCATGGCGGTTTTCGAGGCGACACACGGAACTGCGCCTAAATATGCGGGTATGGACAAGGTCAATCCTTCATCGCTTGCGCTTTCCGGCGAGATGCTTCTGCGTCATATCGGCTGGAACGAGGCGGCGGATCTGGTGATCAGGGGAATTGAGAAAGCGATTTCCGCCAAACAGGTGACTTACGATTTCGCAAGGCTTATGGAGGGGGCAACGGAGCTCTCCTGCTCCGGTTTTGCGGAAGCCGTGGTCAACAATATGTGAGCTGCTCCATGAAGGCGCCGAAGCTGGAAGATTTTGAATTCAGAATGGAGCGCAGCCTCAATCTTGACGAGGTCGCCGCGCTCTATCTGGAAGCCGGATGGATCACGGAGCCCGTCGACAAGGCGGCGCTCGGTGCGATGCTGAAAGGCTCTTTCGCGGTTTCGGCGGCATTCCTGAACGGCAGGCTCGTCGGAATGATGCGTGCGTTTTCCGATGGAGTCAGCGATGCCTACATGCTGGATCTTGTGGTTTTGAAAGAGCATCGCAAGCATGGAATCGGACGGGAGATATTGGAGCGTCTGGCTGCCTACCTGAAAGAAAAAGGATGCGACTGGGTGCTTTGCGTGGGGGCTCCCGGAACCGAGGCGTTTTATGCAAGGACCTCCGGTAAAAAGATGGACTCGTTTACCCCGATGAGGTTCTGAATTCAACAAAAGGATTTTTATGAATACGGACTTGTGTTTCGACTACGGCAGAATGAAAGCCATTGCGATTGAAGATATGAATGAAATAAAGCGCTGTCTGGCGCTTTCGGATTTCCCCAGTTGTGAATATACGTTCCCGAACCTTTATATCTGGGCGGATGTCTACGGCACCGTGTGGCAGATTTTCAACAGACATTTTTATGTGCACATGCCGTCGATCGATGAATTGCTTTTTCCGTGTTCCGGCGATCCTGTCTCCATAGGGGAGCTTGCCGCCGTTTCCAGGGGTATGCGTGCAAGGTCATTCTCCGGTATAATCGCCCATGTTCCCCCCTCCTATATCGCGACGCACCCGGAGCTTCAGGAGTATTTCACCGCCGTTCCGATGGGAGACGACAACGATGAATACATCTACCAGACAAAGTCTCTCGCCGAGCTTCATGGCGGGAAGCTTTCCAAAAAGCGCAACCTGATTTCCCAGTTCGAGCGCAATTATGATAACTTTGAAATCAAGAAAATCGAAAAAGAGGACTTCCGCACGGTGATCTCCCTGACGGAACACTGGCGTCTGGAACATCTCGACGACACCCGTGTGGAGAATGAGCGCAAAGCGATCAACCGCGCTCTGAACCATTATTGTGAACTCGGCTTCGAAGGGCTGATGCTGATGGCGGGGGGCGAGCTCAAAGCTTATGCCGTATTCAGCCGGATCAACAGCAATTCCTATACGGTTCAGTTTGAAAAAGCCGACCTGGAGTGTAAAGGCGCGTCTCAGGTCATCACGAATCAGACTGCAAAATATCTTCTTGACAAGTGCGAATTCATTAACCGCGAGCAGGATCTGGGAATCGAGGGACTGCGCCACGCCAAACAGTCCTATATGCCGATTCTGATGCTCAAGGATTACTATCTGGTCCCGAAGGCATAAACAAATTCATATTTTCATCGGAGAGAGAGAAACAGATACTTGCGGTTTTGTATTTCCGACCTGGAGGGAAAGAAAATTGCTTTTCCCGCTAAAGCGGAGATTATTCCGGCATGTCTTCGCAGGATGTGGTTTTACGGGAGAGAATGACGACGCATTCTCCTTTCCATGAACGGTTTGCACATTTTTTCGTAAGCTCTGCAAGAGTACCGCGGAGAATCTCCTCATGAAGTTTCGTCGCCTCCCGGATGATGGCTGCATGGGCATCCGCGCCGACTGCTTCATGAAGTTCTCTGATGAGTTTTGTCAGGCGGTAGGGAGACTCGAAGATCACGACACTTTTATTTTCTGCGGCGATTTCAGCGATCCTTGCGGAACGGCGGCCGCTTTTGACCGGGAGAAAACCGTAAAATGCAAATTTATCGGACGGAAGTCCGCTGGCGGCAATAGAAAAAGTCAGCGAGGAGACTCCCGGAATGATCTGCGGCTCAATTCCGGCTTTGACCGCCTCCCGGACCAGAAGAAAGCCCGGGTCCGCGACACAGGGAGTTCCCGCATCCGTCACGAGACCGATTTTTTCACCTGACCTGACCCTGGCGAGCAACTCCGGAGTTCTGCCGTGTTCATTGAAGGAATGGTAGGATTCCAGGCGTTTTGCAATCTCATATCTGGCAAGCAGAACTTTCGTCCTGCGCGTATCTTCCGCAAAAATGACATCGCACTCTCTCAGCGTATTTACAGCGCGGAAAGTCATATCCTCCAAATTTCCGATCGGGGTGGAAATCAGATAAAGCGCACCGGCGGGATGCATTGTTTCAGGCACGATCCATACTCCGTTTCATGAAAACACGATGAGTTTTTGCTCAGTGCTTGTTTTCCCAATATTCCGATTTTGCCTTTTCCAAAAGGAGCCCGACCTGATCGAGATCGATCGGAGTGTATCCCTTTTCTTCAAGAGAAGCGCAAAACACAAGCCAGTCCTGATGGTTCCACTCACCTTCGTGGAGCTTTACAAAATCCATGGGCAGACTGGTTTTCGCCAGTCTTGTTAGATTTACTTCTGCATTTGATGGCATAACGCTCCTCTCATTCTTTTGGTCCAGTCATTCGGAACAATTCCATTATACTGTAATTTACAGCAGAAACAGAAAATGTCAAGAAAAATCATTTTATTAATGAAATAAGAATTCAACGAAACGGAACTTGAGTTAGAACTTCTTTGAAATAAACTGATTGTAAAAGTTACTATATGGATTTCCATCTATGGGAAACGGAGAAGATATCCGGAATGCTGGAAAAACGGCGTAACTCATTAATAATTAATTTACTATGGCTGAAAAACAGGCTTTCCGGAAGGCTGGGGCAGGAATCATATCATTAATAAAATATAACAGAAGTTTAACTTGAATCCGTCTGCAGAATGTTTGCAGAAAAGGCGTGCGGGAAGCGAAATCTCCTTTCACCGGATTTCCGGAAAAGCCGGAGGTGCCGTTTAAAAACAAAAACCCCGTCGAAACGGGGTTTTCAGTAAAATCAATGAAAATTGAAATTAAGCTTTGCCGGCTTTGCATTTCAGTTTTTCATAGTCTTCCTTGGCAACGAACTTGGTCAGATTTGTGCCGTCATCATCTTTTGCTCTGACAGCATAACGCTTCTGAATGCCCTTGCTTGTCTTTCTTTCATAGACAACCTTGGTGCATTTTGCTTCCGGGACATCGACTTTACTTCTCTTTTTGACGTTGTAGAACTGCATGTTGCTGCTCCCTTCTGTGTTGGTTTTTGGATACTCACTGTATCTTGCGCTATAAAAAATTATCATACAAGAAAACAAATGCAAATCAAATATCAAAAAATCCGCGTTTTTTTTGAGTTTATTTTGAACCTGAAGCCATTTTTTCCTGAAAAACGATTCTTTTCGGAAGAAAAAAAGTTGCAGTAAGGCGCAGTATGAGGGAAGAAGGACTTTTTCAATCCACCCTCAGGGCTTCCGCATAGGATAGCAGCTTGCCGTCTATGGCTTCTCCGTGTTTATCAGCCTCAAGAAGGAAGGCTTCAAGCGTATGCTTCTCGACAAGAAGAGTTTCAATATCCTCAGATTCATCGAATTGAGTCTGGAGAGAGCCTTGTTCCGCCTCATTTGCTTCCATGATTGCGATGCAGGTCGCTTCGGATGTGAGTCCCGGGGAACTGTACGCGGGCGGGAGGAGGCGCAGGACTTTACCGTGATAACCGGTCTCTTCCCTGAGTTCGCGGACCGCTGTTTCCTCCGGATTTTCACCGCGGTTGACGAGTCCGGCGGGAAATTCAATCGTGAGTTTGTTGACCGGCGGGCGGTACTGGCGTACAAGGATCAGGCGATTGGAGGGTTTCAGTGTGCAGATTATGGCGACGGCTCCGGCGCAGTTCTGCCGTGCGGCGGCTTCCCACGTGCGTATTTTCCCCTTGCGGTCTTCATAAGTGAGTTCATTCAGCAGGAGCCATTTCCCTGCCGCGATCTGTTCGCATGCGATTCTTTTCATCAGATTCAGCCTCGTTTTTAATAAAAAAATAAAAAGATACTTGAATATAATGCAAATTATGCTAAAGTATAGTATCGATTGAGAGATTATGATCCCTTATCTGTCCTTTTCACTGTGTTTTCAACAGTGTTATCCCCCTGCTGTTTTCACGAAAAATATTTTTTCTATGATTTTCAGGGAAGGTCAGGGATAAGAAGTCCTTTATATTTAAAGTGATTCAGGAGAGTTGTTTTTGAAATTAATCGGTTTGACGGGCGGTCCCGGCTGCGGGAAATCCGCCGTATTGAAAATTTTTGAGACGTTTGCTTCATGGAGAGTTTTTGACGCCGACAGGATATGCCATGAGATCTATGCGGAAAAGAACAGTGCCGTTGCAGAACTGATTGCCGCCAGATGGGGCAGGGATTTGATCGGGGCGGATGGAACCCCGGACCGTGTGAAAATCGCACAGAAAGTATTCGGCTGTGAAAATGAGAGAGCATGGCTGAATTCCCTGATGCATCCGGAGATCATGCGCAGAATCGAACTCGGCATTGACCGTTGCGACTGCGCCTCCTTTGTGATGATCGATGCGCCGCTTCTTTTTGAATCCGGATGGGATAAAAGTGTGGAACTGGTCATTGCCGTGTGGTCGTCGCCGGAGATCCAGATGGAGCGTCTTCTTGCGCGCGGCTGGACCGTGGATCATGCACAGGCGCGGATCGCATCCCAGATGCCCGCGCATAAAAAGCTGGAGCTTGCCGACTATGGCATCATCAACAATGCTTCGCTTGCCGTTCTTGAAGAACAATGCGTCGAACTCAGAAATAAATTAAATTAAATCATCTGAAATATTCAACCCATGCAGGAGCTTCCCTATGGAGAAAAGCACACCTAAAGAGAGAAAAACACGCGCAAAGGCAGCCGCTCCGGTTCAGCCTGAAAACAGTGACACGCCCGCAGAGAATGCGGCAGAGCAGCAGCCTGCGGCAGATACGCCTTCCGTGGAACAGCCCGCTCCGGTTCCTTCTGAAAACGCTTCGGATTCCGTGAAGAAAAGCGATACGGCGGCATCGCCCCGTTCCCGCGGAAAAAACTATTCCGAATCCCGCCGGAAAGCGCAGTCCGGCGAACCCGAACAGGATACCTTTTTCGAAAATGCCCAGCCTGATCTGCTGGTCGTTCCCGCGGAACCTGTCGGGGCGGTTTCCTTCGGCCCGCCGGAGGACGATTCCGATGACTCCTATACTCCGGCTCCCGAACCGATTTCCGCCACTTATGTCGATCCGGCGCCTCCTGTGACGGACCCCGATGCGATTGAGGATGCCTATGCCGCCGCTGAGCAGGAGCCCGCTTCCGGAGATTACCGCCGCGATTATTACAATGCCCCGAATCAGAATAACAATCAGCGCGGCGGTAATAATTATCAGCAGCGCCGGCAGATGAACAATAACGACCGGCAGCAGCGTTACTCGGACAATAATAACAATTACAATAACCGCCGGAACAACAATAACAACAATCAGAACAACAATCAGCGCCGCCGTTTCCAGCCGGGACAGGACAACAACCAGCGCCGGAACAATTACGACGACGATTATCAGGACAACCGCCGTTATTATCACAATAACAATAACAACAGCCAGCGTCCGCAGACTTACAGCGAGTATCAGCAACAGCAGAATCAGAACAGCTGTCAGGGGCAGAACAATGCTCCGGCACCCGAAGCTGCGGATACGGCAAATGTCTCTGCGGAACCCAGACCCAATGCCCCGAGCCTGAATATCACCGAACTTCAGGAAATGTCCATGCTCGACCTGAGCAACATGGCGCGCGAGATGGGCATCGAAGGCGTCGGAGCTCTCGAAAAATCCAAACTGGTGTTTGAAATCCTGCGCAACAATGCGGAACGCAACGGCATTATGTACGGCAGCGGCTTCCTTGAAGTCCTGCCGGACGGTTTCGGTTTCCTGCGTTCTCCCGCTTACAGTTACCTGCCTTCTTCGGAAGACATCTACCTGAGCCCCTCGCAGATCCGTCGTTTCTCGGTCAAGACCGGCGACTTCATTGCCGGGCAGATCCGCCCGCCGCGTGAAAAAGAACGTTTTTTTGCCATGCTCAAGGTCGAATCCATCAACCATGAATCGCCCGAACGCAAGAAAAACATTATTCCGTTCAGCAACCTGACGCCCTATTTCCCGACCAAGCGCCTGATCCTTGAAAATGATCCGGACGAGGTTTCGATGCGTGTTGTTGATCTGGTTTCTCCGATCGGCATGGGGCAGCGCGGGCTGATCGTGGCGCCGCCGAGAACCGGTAAGACGGTTCTCATGCAGAAGATGGCGAATGCGATCGTGAAGAACAATCCCGAAGTAACGCTGATCATCCTGCTGATTGATGAACGCCCGGAGGAAGTGACGGATATGAAGCGTTCCGTAAAGGCTGAAGTCGTCAGCTCGACTTTCGATGAGCCGCCGGAACGTCATGTCCAGGTTGCGGAAATGGTGATCGAAAAGGCGAAACGCCTTGTGGAATACGGCAAGGATGTCGTGATTCTCCTTGACTCGATTACGCGTCTGGCACGTGCCTACAACACCCTCCAGCCCCACAGCGGCAAAATCCTCTCCGGCGGTGTGGATGCGAATGCGCTCCACAAGCCGAAACGCTTCTTCGGCGCCGCCCGCAATATTGACGGCAACGGAAGCCTCACGATCATTGCGACCGCTCTGATTGATACCGGAAGCCGCATGGACGAAGTGATTTTTGAAGAGTTCAAGGGAACAGGCAACATGGAACTGCATCTCGACCGCCATCTGGTTGACCGCCGAGTGTATCCCGCGATCAATATTGAGCGCAGCGGCACCCGCAAGGAAGAACTCCTGCTTCACCCAGAGGAACTCCAGAGGGTCTGGACGCTCCGCAAGGCGATGAACGGCGTTCCGCCCGTCGAAGCGATGGAGCTCATCATCGGCAAGCTCAAGAAGATGAAAACCAATGCCGAATTCCTGATGACGCTTCAGATGTAATGAACAGTCCGTTCTGATCAGATGTGAACTGTTCCGTGCAAGATGACGGGACAGTTCATTCAAAAAAACTGGTTTGACACCGTGGTGCTTTGCATCGGAGCGGGTTATTGTTAAAATATAAAATAATTTAATATTTTAATTATTTGAAACAATAAATATTATTTCTTCTCCGTTCTATGGGCATAAGTTGAGAGAAATGGATCAACCCCCAAACAAAAAACAGAGGAGGAATGCAACATGAAAAAGATTGTTCTTACGGCAATTCTGGCAGGGAGCGCGGTATTTGCGTTCGCAGGCAATGTCTCGGTGAATCTCGGCGGAATCGGCGTTTCTGTCGGAAACGGGCGGCACGGAACCAATGTGGGAGTTTCCATCGGTTCTCCATTCTACTATTGTTGCCCGCAACCGGTGGTCGTTGCACCGCCTCCGGTCGTCTGTCCGCCTCCGGTTTATTATTATCCGGCGGGACCTGTCTTCCGGCATGCACCGCCGCGGGAAAGGCCCCGGCATCGCGAGGCGCCGCGTCATGACCGCCCCGGCAGACCTGACAGACCGGCACATGGCGGACCAGAGCGGTGACAACGGAAAGACGTATTGAAGACCATTGACGGAAAAGCTGTCATACCGGAAAATCAGGAAGCATTCGGATGTTCCTGATTTTTCCGGGAACTCATTTCTGAGGAATCAAAGTGTCCATTTCCTTCGCAGGGTAGGGTGGAAGACCATCTTTCTTTGTCTGTCTGGACTTCTCGAATTTATCCTTGATCTGCTCGAACTCGGCAGCAGCCTCTTTGGATTTCTTTGCGGCGCGCTCCGCTTCCTCGGCAGCTTCTTTCGCTTTCTTTGCGGCGGCCTCCACTGCGGCGGCTTCGGGCGAGACTTCATAGCCGGGGGCGCGCGGGATTTCCACAATCTTCTTTCTGATATGTGAGAAATCGGCGAAGCAGGCGTAAATTGCAAATACGATCAGGAGCAGGGCTGCGCCGGCATGTTTCGCATACTTCCACGGCGTCATATCCGTTGCTTTCGCGTCAATCGGGACGTATGCCGTTTTGCGCGGTCTGAACCTGCCGATAATCAGCATCATGGCAATGATCAGGAGAAAGACGATCGCCACGAAATGATATTCGTTCATATAGTTGAGAATTCCGTTGAACGGCGGGACGAAGTAACCCATTGCAATCAGGATGATCCCGACGATCAGAGCCGCTTTTGCCGCGACGGACGGCACCCATCTGGACGCCATGCCGACCAGGACGACGGCGAGGATCGGGATGAAGTAGATCGCGTTCATTTTCTGAAGATAGCCGAAGATGCCGCCGGTACTGGCGAGCAGAGGAGCCACGATCACGGAAACAATCGTGATGACGACGCCGAAATAGCGTCCCATTGCAACAATCCGTTTATCGGGCGCTCCGGGATTGATCAGGCGTTTATAGATGCCGAGGCTGAAGAGAGTGCATGTGCTGTTCAGCGCGGAGTTGAAGCTGGAGAGAATTGCTCCGAGCAGGGCGGCGGCAAAGAAACCGGTCAGCCAGTTCGGGAGCACGAAGCTGACCAGCGAACCGTAGGCTTTGTCGGAGGCGATGGTGCCGTCGGGGTTGATGCTGCCGAGATGGAACCCTTTCGTCAGCATGACTGCCGCAATGATTCCGGGGATGACCAGATAGAGCGGCCCGATCAGCTTGAGAACTCCGGTCAGGAGCACGCCTTTCTGTCCTTCCCCGAGGGATTTCGCGCCGAATGTCCGCTGGATGATCTGCTGGTTTGTGCACCAGTAGAATACGTTGATGAAAAGGATGCCTGTGAACAGCGAAAAGAAGGGAGCTTTTGCATCATTCGAGCCGATGGAGTTCAGGCGGCCGGCATTTCCCGCCTCGTTGAGAAAGGTGGAGAGCCCGTGGGAGAAACTTCCGGTTCCGGCAACGATGTTTCCGGTTTCATCGGGGGTGCCGCCGAGTGTGTAAATGGCGAAATAGGTGATGAGAAAACCACCGGTCAGGAGCCCGATTCCGTTCAAGGTATCGGAAATGGCGCAGGAGCTCAATCCGCCCCAGATTGCGTAGATCGACCCGATGAAGGCAACCAGTATTACGACACACCAGAGTGCCTGCGTATCGGAGGTGAACCCGAGCAGGGAGTGGAGATTCAGCACGTCGAGCATGCCGCGGGCGCCGGTATAAAGAATGATCGGCAGGAGGATGATCGCGTATGCGGCAAGGAAGATGATGTTGCAGATCAGTTCCGTCTGTCTGTCGAACCGCTGTTCAAGGTATTCCGGAACGGTTGTGATTCCTGCGCGCAGAAATTTCGGCAGGAAGAAAAGAGCCATCAGAACCAGTGCGATGACCGCCACGACCTCCCATGCCATCACGGAAAGCCCGTCTGTGAACGCGTCGCCGTTGAGTCCGACCATCTGCTCTGTGGAGAGATTGGTAAGGAGCAGCGACCCCGCGATGAAAGGAAACGTCAGGGATCTTCCCGCAAGGAAAAATCCGTCATTGTTGTCCAGTTTGTTTTTCCGCGTCATGAACCATGTGATTACGGCGACGAGTCCTGTAAAAAACAGGAACGACAGAATTGTTCCTACAAACATCTTGCTTCTCTCCCATTATTTTGCCTTTATTTTAATATAGATTCTTTTTTCCGGTTTGGCAATGCCGCAGAAAGAAAAATCCGCTCCGGTTTCAGGAACGGTGCAGGGCGCGTTTCAACGCACGGCAGGTCTGCTTCATTGCCGCGTCTGCGGCATGGCTTTTTGAGACTGCGTTCAGCATCATGAAATCATGCATCGCTCCGAGATATCGCACTGCGGTGACAGGGACGTCCGCCTGCATCAGTTTTTCCGCATAAGCTTCCCCCTCGTCGCGGAGCACATCGTTGGCATCCGTGATCACAAGCGCCGGGGGAAGTCCCCGCAATTCTTCAATTTCCGCCAGAAGCGGAGACGCAGTGACCTCTTTGCGCCTTGCCTTGTCCGGCGCATAATTGTTCCAGAACCATTTCATTGCTTCGCGGGTCAGCCACGGGCCTTCTGCAAATTCCAGATAGGACGGAGTATCGAAATCCGCGTCTGTGACAGGGTAGAGCAGCGCCTGGAAACAGATTCTGCCCGGATGGTTTCTGTTTGCCATAAGCGTCAACGCCGCAGACATGTTCCCGCCGACACTGTCTCCGGCGACGGCGATCCGTGAAGTATTGACTGCAAATTCGTCCTCATGCGCCAGAAGGTATTCAAAAACTCCGTAACACTGCTCCATCTGAACCGGATACTGTGCTTCCGGCGCCGGAGTGTAGTTTACGAAAATGACGGCGCATCTGACTTTGTGCGCAATCCTGCGGACCATTCTGTCGTGTGTGGTTTTGTCGCCCAGAACCCAGCCTCCTCCGTGGATGTAGAGGACAACCGGAATTTTCAGACCTGCCGTGTTCTCCGGACGGTAAAGCCGGATTTCAGTCTGTTTTGCGGGACCTGCCGGCAGTGTCATGTCTCTGGTCTGAATGTCGGTGTAAAGTTCCGTCGGGTCAAGCGCTTCTTTCTGTGCGTCAAGCAGAACCTGCCGCGCATCCTGTGGACTCAAGGTGTAGAGAGGCTTTCCCCCTTTTGCATTCAGCGCATCGACAAAGCGCCTGATAACCGGTTCAAGAACGATCTTTTTCCCGTTTTTCATTTTTCATTCCCCCCTTTGGTTGAAAATATAAAATCGGTATGTCTTATTTATAGCATGAAATTTCTGCTTTGCAAATGGAAAAACAGTTCCGTCCGGCATGGATTTCAGTATATCAGGAGAATATTGATCCGGTAGCTTCCGGTTTTTCCAAGTGAAAAAACGGCTTCGGCAGGCTGTAATGCAATTTCCCCGTCTGCCAGGGGCAGCATTACGCCTCGTGTAACCTTGCGGGGAAACATCCCAACTCCTTTCAGGATTGAAACAGAACCGGTTGCATTCATACAGACCTGAAATTCAGAGTAAGGAAATTTTCTTCCTGCCGGAGAAATTTTATTCGCTGCCCCCGGCTGTATCTGCAACTTCATCTCCATCGGGAATAAACTCAACCGGATTCCCGATTGTTTTTCTGTCATGCCTGCCTGATGCTATGGACGCCTCGCCTGCTTTGGATTTCTGCTCAGACAATGAGTTCCGCTCCCAAAACACGCCGTCCACATAACCTTGAATTTCCGCGTCGGCATCTGCCAGGGCAAGTCTCTGTTCTGCCCATACACAATACTGCGGTTCCAACTCAACGCCGAAATAATGCCGATGCAGTTTTTTTGCGACAACACTTGTAGTTCCGGAGCCCAGAAACGGATCGAAAACAACATCTCCCTCAGATGAGGACGCAAGCATGATTTTTGCTATCAGCTTCTCGGATTTCTGTGTGGGATGTGCCGTATTCTCTGCCATAGACCAGAAAGGAATGGTAATGTCGTCCCAGAAATTGGATGGACAGGTGTCTCTGTAATTTCCGTTTTCAGATTCTGTCCAATCCTTCGGTTTGCCGTCAACGCGATAAGGTGCAACAACCTTTTTCCTGATTCTTACTGCATTGAGATGAAAGGTGAAGTTATTGCTGCTGGTTGCGAACCAGATGTCTTCCATACCGTTTTTCCAATTCGCTTTTGCCCCCCGCCCTTTTTCACGCTGCCATGTAATGCGGTTCCTCACACAGAAATACTCTCCCAGTACTCTGCCGATAATAAGGCTTGTTTCCCAGTCGCAGCAGACATAGATTGAACCGGTATCTTTCAACAGCGGCTTGACTGCACCCAGCCATTGTCTTGTATATTCTTCGTAATCCGATTCTTTCTTTCTGGAAAAAGTTGTGTTGTGAAATGATTTCGTCAGATTGTATGGCGGGTCGGCGATGATCAAGTCAACGCTGTCCCGCGGCAGCAACGGGCACACATGAAACGTATCGCCAAGTATTGTCTTGTCCAATACATTTTCCAGGGAGTCCTGTCGTCCGTTGACGGAAATGCAGCGGTTCAGGTATATGGTTCCCTCGCTTACAGAGGTATTGATCGTTTTATTTCTTCCAGTTTTTTCACTTGCCATGATAATCTCCAGACATTGCATATATTACGCGTAATTATAACATAAATCAGGCGTTTAGTCAATAGGAGGATGCCGGACACATTCACTGTTTGCATTATGTTATGAATACTTGCTTTCCCTGGGGGGTGTTGGTCCGGAAGCGGATTTTCATGATACAGAAAGCTACTTGTAAATGAGAATCTGTTCGCCTTCCCGGCAGAAATTATATTTTTCCCGTGCGACTTTTTCGGCTGCCGCCGCGCTGTGTTCGAGATCGTGAACCTCACGTGTCAGGGTAAGGCACTCATTCTGGGCGTTTTTCAGTTCGACGTTCAGGTCGGAGACATTTTTCTGCATATCGGTATAGCGCTTGTAGACGGGGAGCACCAGAATCACGGAAAAGGCAAAAATAATGCCCAGCAGCACATAAAGCGAAAAAGAAAGCATCTTTTGAACTTTCGTATCCATTGCATCCTCCGTTTCTGATTTGTCCCGTTGTTATTCTATTAATATAGCATTGCCGGAGCGTTTCTGCAATGGCGCAAACAGTCCTTCCTGAGAAAGCAGGAGTTGTTTTTTCCGTTTCGTTTCCCCGGAAGCCGCGGCATATTGCGGAAAGAGAGATGAAATTTGTTAAAAAAACGGAGAATTTATTTGTATGCGTAGTATTTTCGATTACATTACGATTTCATGGCAATGGAGTATCCATGGATTCGGCGTCACTTGTTTTAATTTTTGAAATACTGTTATTGATTTTATTCGTGGGAATATCGGCATTCTGTTCCAGTTCGGAGATGTCACTGTTCTCGCTGAGCCGTGCGAAGGTTCTTTCCTACAAAGACAGTTCTTCCTCCGTCGAACGGCGTATCTACATGCTGATGACGGGCTATCACAGAACCCTGATTACCATTATCTTCTGCAATATGTTCGTCAACAGCTGCGTTTCGATGCTCAATGATACGATTCTCAGCAGTTTTCATCTGAACCCGACCCTGACTCTGATCGCTTCCGGCGTGACGGGTATTGTGATTCTGCTTCTGTTCGGGGAGGTCAGCCCGATGACGCTTGCCTATGCCTACTGTGAACCCTGGTCCCGTTATGTCGCAACTCCGGTCGCCGTAATGCGCAAACTGCTTTACCCTCTGACCTTTACCGTGGAAAAAATCTGCGAAAAGATTCTGGATCTTCTCGGACGCAGAACCGAGGAGGGACTGACGCCGACGGAGTATCTCTCGTATATCGACCTCTCCTGCGAACGGGGGCTGTTCACTCCGGACGAAGCCAAGCTGATGAAGGAGACGTTTGCGCTCCGCAGCAAGAGCGTGGAAAGTGTCATGCGCGGACGTGCCAGCCTGCATTTCGTTTCCAGAAATGCTTCGCCGCAGGAGGTCTGCCGGGTGATCCGGGAAAGCTGTCAGGCGTATCTGCCGGTTACGGATTCCGATTCGCTTGATACCGCGGACGCCATTCTTTCGGCACGCGCGTTTTTTACTTTGTCTCAGGAGGAACGCAAATCGTGGAACACATCCGCATGTATGCTGGAAAAAACCATTTTCATCCCGGAACAGGCGACTCTGGAAAAGGCTTTGCGCACGATGAAAGAGGCATCCGCGGGAGCGGCTCTGGCGGCGGATGAATACGGCGCGGTTTCGGGAATGATCATGCGTGAGGACATCTATTCCGAATTGACGGGGCGTTCCGTTGAACTGGACGATCAGTCGGAATGGGAGCTCCTGAAAATCGGCAGAAATCAGTGGCTGTTCGACGGCATGTCTTCTTTCGAGTTCATGAAGATGGCGCTTTCTCTGAAGGTTCCGCCCGGCCGTTTCAGCGCCAGAACCATCAACGGAGTGTTTTGCGAACTGCTCGGCGCAATTCCGCAGCAGGGGGATTCCGTCGCTTTCGGAAATGTCACATTGTTTGCGAAAACCGTTTCGCGGAACCGTGTTACACGGGTTCTTGTCACGGTCAATGAAGAACCGGAGCAGCAGCCGGAGGAGGTGCAGGCATGATATTCTATCTTGTCATGGCGCTCTTTTTCATCTGTATGCAGGGGTTTTTCGCCGGTATGGAAACAGGAATGGTTTCCGTGATGCGCCCACGGGCTGAACATGCCGCCAAGACAGGGCGGAAATCCGCAAAAATCATGGTGTTTTTCCTCCAGAATCCGGGAATCATGATTGCGACGGCGCTGATCGGAGTCAACATCAGCGTCGTGATGGCGTCTCTGATGACGAAGAAATTCATTGAGTGTTTTCACTTGAGCGGAAGCCTGACACTGTTTCTAACCAGTTCCGTTCTGAGCGTGATTCTGCTTGCCTGCGAGATCGTGCCGAAAAACTGGTTCAGGGAAGCCCCGTTCGACCGGTGCTCCATCTTCATACGGGTGTTTTACGGAGCATATCTTCTGCTGTTCATTCCTGTCCGCATCTTCTCGAAAATTACGGATTATCTGAATTCGCTGGCGGCAAAACTCCAGAAGAACGGCGAGGAAAAGCCGCCGGGCGTCGTCGTGCGTGAAAACTTCCGGCTGTATCTGCGCGAGAGCCAGTCTTCGGGGGCTCTGGATGATGCCACGGCATCAATTATCGACAAGGCGATCGACATTCCCGGTATGCTGATCCAGAATATCATGTCGCCGGCGAACATGGTGCATGATATCCCTTCGGATATGACGATCCGGCAGGCATTTGATTTCTGCAACAGGCGGGGAGAGACGAAAATTCCGATATATCCTGCAAAATATTCCAGGAAAAAGGATGAATTCCGCGAATGGTGTGGTATATTCAATCTTTATGATGCGATTTATTCAATTGATGAAGCGCTGTGGGATGCCACTCCGGTTTCCGCATGTGCGCGTCCGCTGGATTTTATCAGCGACAATCTGAAGCTCGGGGAGCTGATCGAAAAGATGCGGTTCCGCCGGATTCTGTTTTTTGTCGTGCTGGACGGCAACAAGAGACAGTGCGGAATCGTAAAGCCGGAGGATCTGGCTTCGCTTCTTTTTGAGTAATGTATTGTTCAAACAAACCAATGAAAGGAATAGGAAATGTCAGCAGAAATTGCAAGGGCGTTTTGCGTCAGAATGATGACGGACGAAGATTTCAGGGCGGCTCTCGCCGGGGTCAGGGAAACAGCCGAGATCGACAAGATCATGGCAGATGAGAAATACAGTTTCACCAAAGACGACCTGAACAAGGTGGTCGGCGAGGTCGTCGGGCATAAACTCGAAGACGGAGAACTTGAAAAACTGGTCTGCGGCTTCTATGAGGAGCAGATGGCTTCCGGCAATCCGGACGCCTGCAAGGTCGTAGTGGAGTGGATCCGCAATCTCAAGTAAATCCGGTTGATCCGGCGCACTTCTGAAAAGGGTGCGCCTTTTTTCTGTGGAGGGCTCGTGTCATGTATATGCGCGGTATCGTTTCTGTTCTGCTCCTGATTCCGTTCCTGTTCTGCTCCTGCGGCAGGAAACAGCCGCCCCGGCAGGAGACGCCGGAGCAGGAACAGCAGGTTCAGCAGGCGGAGGAAAAAGAACGCGGCGCTTCTGTGCCGGAGAAAAAAGCTGTGTCCGGGGACTATCAGGAGGGATCATTGAAGGTCCGCATCTCCGCAAAGGAACAGCAGGAATACGATCAGGCGGAGAAGACGGTAACGGACAACTCCAATGTTGTGATTCTTGACAGGAAACAGGAAACAGCGGAAGCCGGGGAAACGGAGCAGAAGAAAAAGCACATTAAAAAATCCGAGCTGCATCGCAGGAAGCTCTGGACAAAGCATGCGGACGGTTCCCTTGCGGCGCGCCTTGCGTCGAAGAACCCGGATAAAATCATTCGCTGGAGCCCGAAACTGGTGACTGCCGGGACCGTCGGAGTCCGGCTTCCCGATGCGGCGGTCAGTCCGGACAGAACCCTGATTGTTTTTATTGAGACCACCGGAGCGGTCAACGGGCCATACGGCTCCAGAATCATTGCGTTTGATACGAATACGTGGACGGTTCCCGTGCTGTATCAGCTCCCGGAGGAACAGATCGTCAAGGTTGCGTTTATCGGCGATACCGGAAGAATCGCCGCACTCTGCAAAGGGCAGGGGGAACCGGAAAGCAGGGATAAGCTGCTGGTTTTCGATCTTCAGACCGGTGAGACGGTGGAGTCCTGCGATCTTGACTACCGCCCTTCGCGGATCGTGGCGGAAAAGGTTTCCGGAATGCTTTATGTGACGGAAGCCAATGCGCCGGATGTCAGGATTTACAATCCGGGCAATCTGGACGAAGTCCCGAAGCGGATCAGGAGCCGGGGCAATGATCCGGCGATTGCGTTTGCAGACAAAGGAGCGAAGATTGTCATGGCTTCCGGCGGTATGCTGGAATTCTATAAGACTTCCGACTTCCGCCCGCTTTCCAATCTTCCGGTTCCGGAAAACTTCACTCCGCAGGAGATTCTGTTTCTTGGAGGGAATCTTTATCTGCTTGCGCCTCCGAAGACCGAAATGCAGGAGGGAATCTGCGTGTTGAATACCAGTATCCGCCGTTTCGGAGGAAACAGCGCGGGAGTTCTTTCGGATTCCTTTGAACCTGATACTTTTTTTGCCTTGATGAGCAGAAAAGGCGAAATCGCACAGTTTGCGATTCCGTTGCTGGAAAAGATGAGTTCAATCTTCCCGGAGGACCTTGCGCCCAGAAAAACAGGCGATCCGGTGAAAGTTTATTCTGTTCCGCATGCACGTTGTCTTGCGGTTCTTGATTCCGGCGGTAATTTTTACCTGCTTTACCGTGATGCGGATGGCAGGAAATGGCGGAAAGAGCTTCTTTTTTCGGCGATGAAAGAGTAACGGGCGGCAGATAAGTTCCCGGAGATTTTTTCAGGGCTCTCATGGATGGGAGCCCTTTTTTCTTTTACCGCCTTTTTTATATATTTTACACTCAAAAAACTGTCTTCATCGCATGTCCGGAAGGGCTTTTTTCCTCTTTTTGTTTGATGCTCCGGGTAAGGTAACGGAACCCTTAACAAACAGAAAGGAAAAAAGAATGGAAACACAGACTGAACCCGAAGTGCTGGATGCGCTCAGGAACAAACTCGCAACTGTCAGGAAAGAGAGATCCCGGGAGAAACTTTTCCGGCTTGTCCGGATTCTGGACGAGGAGGGGAGTTATGGAGCCCTGATGGAACTTCTGCCTGAACTTACCGTTTTCCCTGCGGCGTACCTCTCTGCGGGAAGAACGAAGATCAGACATGGCGGCCGCATCAGCGAAACCCCCGTTGAACTCTTTGTCATCGACCGGTTTTCCGATGAACCCGGACGCGATGTGGAGAGTTTCAGGACTCTGAAATCGGTAAAGGAGAGCATCAGCTTCAATCCGGGAGATTACCGGCTGTCGCTGGGCAATGTGCGTTATCAGCTTCAGGACATTGAGAACGTGCCTTTGGATGAGGAGCATATCGCATGGTGTCTGAAAATCAGCGCTGTCGCCTCATGCTGAATCTCCGGCGGAAAGCATCGGGACGGTTTTCCCGTCCCTGTTTTTCCGCTTTATTTCTTTTCCCCGATCAAACGGAGAAAGTTATCGGAGAGAATATTTTTCAGTTCCGTCCCGGTGAGATGCTCGGCAAGGACTCCGCCCAGGTTCATGCCGGGGCTGCATATCGGGAAATCGCTGCCGAAAAGCAGCTTTTCCGAGCCGCAGAGGTCAATTGCATACCGCAGCATGTTCCAGCGGAAAAGCCCGGTTCCCGAAATATCGAGATATGCGTTCGGATACCGGCTGACAAGCTCGAAACGTTTTTTCGCATTACCGACATCTTCCGGATGCGCAATGACAAGGTTCAGCGTCGGGAAATTCTTCAGGATGCGCTCGATTACCTCAAGGTCGCTGCAATGAATATTGACCGGCATTCCGAGATCGCGTGCAGTTTCATAAATCCTGAACATTCCCCCGCTGTCATATTCTCCGGTCTGCATCATATAAGCGACGAGTTCACCGATCCAGCGCACGCCGTATTCTTTATACATGAGTTCCAGTTCCCGGCAGGATTCTTCCGGATGACCGCCGTGAATATGGATGCCGGGAATATAGAAATCCGGATATGCGTCACGGATTTTCAGCGCCTCCCTGTTCAGTTTTTGCACATCTTCAAAAGATGCCGCCCGGCGCGCGATTACGGAACCGCAGGCTCTGCTGATTCCCGTCCTGCGCATTTCCCGGACGAAGCCGTCCGGCGTGGTCGGATCGCCGAATGCGGCAATATTGTTTTCCGGTTCGATGAAAGGATGAATGTGTGCGTCGATGACAGGAAAATCCATTTTCTCTCCCTTATTTTTTGATGATATTCTGAACTCTGAAAGACTCGAAGATCCATTTGCCGTCCACTTTGCGCAGACCGGCTTCCAGTTCGCGGATTTCCCGTATCGGCTCACTGTTTTTCGGACTGCCTGTAAAAACCGCAGTGAAGAATGCCTTGGCGGTGTCTCCGTTGATTTCCAGCTCAATATCGTTGAAATCCAGCGACAGCGTATTAAACATCTGACGTGCGCGGAATGCGTTTGCCGTGATCAGCTCCGGCGAATAGTCTCCGTTCAGCCATGAGAGCCCGTCCACGTCCACCGAAGTGTGTTCCGCAAAAAATTTTCCAAGACTCTGCGAGGTCGCGACGGCTCTGATGCCGCCTTCCTTTCCTCGTTTTGCCGCCGCTTCGGAGAATTCCCGGAAACGCCCGCGGATGATGCTTTCCTCCGTCTGGCGGAAAAAGAAAAACCAGATTCCCGCGGCAATGATCATCAGCGGGACGGCAATCAAAATAATTTTTTTTACTTTTACCATAGTGGAGCTCCCTGAAGATATCTTTTGTGCATCTGTCCGAAAATATGCCTCTGCATCGGAACTGAACGGTTGTCGCCGACCAGATAGTAGTGGTCTTTCTCCACGGTCCGCGGTGGAAGATTCCAGTTGCTTGGACCCTTGATGTAAGGTTCTTCCTGTTCCCTGCCGTTGAGAATCAGCTTTCCGTTCCTGAACTCCACGGTGTCGCCCTCTTTTGCGATCAGGCGCTTGAGGATCATGACCTTGTTCGAGCCGTATTTCATGACCACGACATCCCCGCGTTCCGGTTCTGAAAACCAGTAGGCGGGACGCCAGCAGAAATTGAACCCCCGTTCCGCATAGGTCGGCAGCATGCTTCCGCCCGCTACAATCAGTGGCAGGCAGATAAACTTGAAAAACAACCAGGCGACGGCTGCCACGATCAGAAAACGGATAAAGAAAGAGCGAACCATTTTCGGAAAAAAGAATGCACGCATCAGCAGCCGGAAACTGTCGGTGCCGAGCGCTTCTTTCACCTCGTCTTTATGTGCTTCCGTATCAATCAGTTTCATTTGGATTTTCCCTGTTTGCCGCATGAATGAACCTCCTGTCAAGCAAATATTCCTCCTGTATGTTAGACAGCGAACGGAGCAGATTGCTTCGGAGATCCGGAATTTTTTCAGAAATTTTTTCCAGTATGGAACGGAAATAAGCGCGGTCGCCGCTGCTTTCCAGTTGTTCACGGTAGATACATTCTCCCCGCCTGGGCAGTTCCATTTCGGAAGCCATCTGAATGATCAGCGATTCCGGAGTGTATGCCAGCGGGCGGATTACGCGGAGTGCGTGTTCTTCGGCGGGGACATTCGGTCCCATGGTGCTGAGCCCGCTGCCTCGGCAGATGCTCATGAGGAATGAGATTTCAATATCGTCGAGATGCTGCCCCAGAGCGATTTTATTGCAGCCCAGTTTTTCCGCCAGTGAATACAGATTTCCCCGGCGCAGCCGCGAACAGAGCATACAGGGCTTGTCCGTCAGATGTTTTTCCTGAAGCAGTCGCGGAATATTCAGGTTGACCGCATGGTGCGGTATTCCCAGAGATTCGCAGTAAGAGGCGGTGCCGTTGGTGGAAAAACCGGCAAAACCGGGGTCGAATGTTGCGGCGTACAGGGTGAAGCGGACCGGTGCGGCATTGGAAAGGTGCTTCAGGACCTTCAGCAGGATCATGCTGTCCTTTCCCCCGCTGACTCCGACGAGAATTTTATCTCCGTCTTCGATCATGTGATAATCCACGATTGCATTTCCTGCAAGGCGGCATATTTTTTTGAATGTCATGCTCATTGAATTACTGTCTCCGAATGCCTATAAGATAAAGCCGTGAGCTGAAATTTCAATTTCAGGATTTGAATCTTTGCTTTTTTTATTCAAAAAACTGGTTTGATACCGCGATGTTTTACATCACAAAAAGATGATCGCACAAGACTTCCAGTTCATAAGTATTAAATAGTTTTCTTATCTGATGAAAAACACCATCTTCAGTAGATAACAAGGTGGATTCTGAAGTGTCTTTCTGAAACAACTTAATGTCTATGGACTGAAAGTTCTGCCGCGATCCTGCGCAGAAATGTTGACCGCCGCAGGCGAAATTTCCCGAAATCCCGTATGTTTGCATCGGGACAGTTCATTGTAAATGCTGTCAGTTGAAAAAATACCGGATACCCTTTTTTTCGGGAAATTTTTATTTCAGCCTATTGACAAAATGGAATTTTTTATTATAATATAAAATAAATGGCTAGAACAAAATATAAATTGGACTAAAATATGCGGAACCCGGAACTGCCCAAAGAAAAACTGCGTGAATGTATCCGTTGCCAGCGGGAGGCGAACTGCCCGAAGCTGCCTTCAGAGCGTTTTCTTGCGCAAACACTGGGATATTCCCGTTCAACAATAGTAAAGGCTTTAAATGAACTGGAGTCCGAGGGCATCATCGAACGCAGGGTTGGTTCCGGGACTTATATAAAGATGCAGGGGAAGGAGCAGACTCCGGTTTGTCTGGCCGTCGTGATGCGCAATGTGTTTTACCGTTCGGACGAACATTTCCGTCTGATTGTGGACGCGGTATCGGAATTTGCACAGGAACGCAATATCTCGATCCGGATTTTCGATGGTCTGCTGGAGATGTTTTCCTCCCATCCGGATGATAATGTTCTGCTTCAGGCGATCCGGGAAAAAAGCATACACGGCGTATTGATCGTCAGTCGTTTGCCCTTGACTATTACCAGCCGGATCAGCCTGCTTTGCCCCACGGTGGCGATCAACAATATTTTCGGGGACGGCAGTGAAATTCATTGCATATCCTGCGATTACTTCCGTGTCGGTTTTCTCGCCGGCAGATATCTGCTGAGCAAAGGACATCGCCGCATTGCCTATGTCACGGATGAGCTGAGCCATCCGGAATCCTGTGTGGAACTTTCCGGATTTCAGGCGGTTCTGGAAAATGCGGGGATAGAACTGGCTCCGACCGATGTACTGGAGACCCGCCGTAATCCCGGTACTGTCAATGATCGCGTCAGTGAATTTTTCCGGCATTCTCATTATACTGGTTGTTTTGTCCGTAATGCGGCTCAGACAGGCAATCTGATGCTTGCATTGAAGCAGAACCGGATCAGATGTCCCGAAGACCTTGAGATTGTTGTCAGCGGCAATTACGGCAATACAGCCAGGCGGAACTGGAAGCTGACCGTCATTGACAATCGTCTTGATGAGATGTGTCGGCTGGGATTGGAAAGTCTGATCCGTTTGCAGCAAGGGAAAAAAGGAGCGGAAATGAATTTGACTTTACTCTCTCCGCATTTGGCCGATAAGAAAATAAAACTTACAAAAAGGGAAGGAAGATAGTATGGAGAAAACAGGAAAAGGTATCATCAGAAGAAAGGGAAAGCCGATATATATGGCAAATGCTTTTTCCGGACAATTCTGCGGCAACGCGTTGTATTTTCTGCCGGAGTTTTCAGAGCCGTTCTGCAGTTTTTTACAAAAAAGAAAACATTTTTTCACACTTATAGAACTTTTAATTGTTATTTCAATTATAGCGATTCTGTCCGCTCTTCTCCTGCCTGCGTTGGGACGGGCGCGGGAGATGGCAAGAGAAACAAATTGCAAAAGCAATTTGAAGCAATTCGGGCTGGCGACGGTTTCTTACTGCGATGATTATGGTGATTTTTTCATGCCGGTTGCGTTGTATAATGCAAATAGCTGGAATTGGGGATATTGTTTTTATACTGACAAATACCTCTCCGGTTCCAATGGTCTCTGGAAATGTCCGACTGCAGCCGGAATCCTGAAAGGAGGTAATTTCAGGAAGGATTTTACCAAAAGTGCCGGGCTGTATCCTGCTAATTTTACTTATATTGCCTACGGTTACAACGATGTAACGATCGGACGGATTGCCAACACTTCATTGAAGGATTCCAGAGGAATTTATTATGCATCCGATACGAATACCGCCAATCAACCCACTAAAAGGAGCCGGATAAACATGCCGTCCACTTGCCTGTTGTTTACTGAAACCTACGATCCGGACAACATGGAAGGAATTTATCTCACAGGAAATGGGGGAAAGAATAAGCATGACCGTCATAACGGAGGAGCTAATGTTGCATGGGCGGATGGTCATGTCAAGTCCCTGAAAGCAACTCAGGTCCTGTTGAAATACGATTATGCACCGCAAGGTTACCAGAACCACTACTATCAGTGGAGATGATATAACTCACCAAATTCAGATAAGGAAAAAATCATGAAGAAACTTACAGTTTTTTTTGGTGCGGCATACATACTTTCCGCTACGGCAGGCAGTGTGTTTACAACACCGGTTCCGGCCAACGCTTCTCAAAATCTGTTGAAAAACAGCGGTTTTGTTCAAGTTGTCAAATGCAGTGACAAAATCATGAACTACTACAATGGCAAAAAAGTCATTGTTAAAAACGCAGAACTGCCTTCCGGGTTTGAACTTATGACCAAGGGGCAGCCACAGCATGCCGGCGGTGCAATTGCTCTGGAATTCCTTCCGGACAACCGGAACCGCTATATTTCCATTCATACTCCGCACAATAAATATGACAGTGGAACCGCATTGCTTTCTGAAAGTATGTTCACGCTTGACAAAGGTGGGAAAGAACCGCTTTATTGCGGTTTATGGATTCGCGGCAATGGTACGGTTATTGTAAAGATTCTGCTCCGCAAAGGAGAAAAGTTTCAGGATGTTCATGTGGAGAAAATGCTTGCAACAGCGTCTTGGCACTATTTCCGGGCAAGGATTCCTGAAAAACTCCGGGGCAAGGGTGATTTGAAACTCTCGCTTTCCGTTTATGGGAGTGCTGATATTGCCTTTCCGGAAATTGCACCGCTTCCTGCTGTTGACAGGACTGCGGAACTCCTTCTCTATGTCCCGTTTGAGAGAGGTGCCCTTGACGCAAAGTTTTCCCGGGGACCGGTGTCAAGTCATGGAACACCTGAGCTTCCTGCCGTATCCGGGGTTGCCGGAGATGCCGCCCGCTTTGACCGCAAACGCCGGTTTAATGAAAATGGGAAAATACGTTACCCCATGGGTTTCGGTTACGATTTTCTCGGGAAGGCATTGGATCGCGACCGGGGAACTGTTGAATTTTTTTTCCGCCCGCTGGATGAGATGCTTGAGAAGCAGCAGTGGGGTGCTGCATTTCCGTTGCTTTTTCTGGGGGATACCTCCTGGCAGTGGCCGAATAGCGAAGACTTTTTTCTTGAACTTGAAGTACTGCCCCGCAATAAATTACGGATCTCTTACAGGGAAAATGTCCGTAAAAAGACCTGGCCCGGAGAAATACCGCTGCCGAATACACAGTCGGAAACCCGGATGTCTGTAATTCCAGATGACGCTTATGTTGGCAGATTCCAGAGTTATGCGGTTACTCCTTGTGGTTCATATATCATTCCAGATGCAAAAGCTTTCATCGGGGAATTCCATCATCTGGCGTTCACTTACGATGAAAAAGAACGTACCGTCTGGTTGGACGGCAAGCCAATCATTAAGGCAAAAGCCCTGAAAACTCCTGCTGTTTCCAGCCGGATTCCTAAATTATTGTTTGCCAACAGCCATATCGGGCATCCCGCAACAATGTCTTCGGATCTGGATGAACTTAAAATCTATTCCGGTGTAAAATATCATAAAAACTTTATTCCAGCGGCAGACCCGCCGGCGTTTCAGAAAATCCAGTTTGTTGCGGGAAAGAATGTTCCGTGGAAGTGGCAGAGTTTCTCTCCTTATCTTGCGGAAGATTCCAGAAAACTTTGTTTCCCGCTTTTACGCGGAGACGAAAAATACACATTGGAAGTTGCCTGTGCTGACGGCCTGCCGCTTTTATTTTCCCCTCGTAATGCTTCATTTAATCTCCGTACTGATTATCAGGTGGAAATGCCTCATCTTGAGTTTGAGCTTAAGAACATTGCCGGATCAGCAGCAGAAGTGTTCCTGAAAAAACGTGGTACCACCATCCGTTGCGAGTTGATAAACAAAGGAGAAAATTGTGTACTGAAACTTAATATTATCAAATCTCCCTCTAAATTCAAAGCATATCTTGAACCGCAGATCACACTGAGAAAAGCGGTTGCCGACTGGCAGAAAGCCTTTGATGGAGCTGCTGTGCGCGATATTCTGCTGCCGTTTCTCCGCTTTGAATTTGAGGATGTGTTTATGGCAATGCCTCTTGCTGCCGCATGGAACGGCAGCAGCGGTTCGGCTCTTGCCATGACTCCGGAATCTCTCTGTTCCTGGATGAGCCGCGGCATGTCAGCCGCAAATGCGCTCACTCTCAAACTCAGAACCGTACTGGATAACCGGGACAGAATTGATTTCGCATTTGATCTTATTTCCATCAACAGCAAATATGGCGAAAATGATGCTGTAGACCGTTATCATGCCCTGCATCCGGAATTTTTTAAACTTGATGAAAACCTTGATCCCCGCGTCTACGGTAATACTGCCCTGTCGGAAGTCTGGAGCAATACCGCATATCTTGAGCGGAAAGATAAATTCTCACTGGCAGAATTCAACCGTAAAACCAGGGGAAGATGGTGCTGGTATTATTACGATTCAAGTTCAACCGGAAATTTCTCCACGGATCCGGAACTGCTGAAGGAGCTGGCGCCGGTCAACATCCGTCATCTCGGGGATAACAATTTTCATGATGATTTCTTAGCCAGGAAAACGGTTGAATGGGTGAAACTCAGTAATATGGGGGTCATTCCCGGTTTATATGTCAGCAGTTGGCTTGACCGCCGTTTCCAGAGATACTTCTCTTATTCCGACTACGAAAGCCAGGAGACCTATAACGGTGTTGGTTTCTGGCCGCAATACTGGTGCAGAAACATTATTGACCATATCATGCTTCCCACCGGAACAGATTTCGGTGTTTTTCTCCGGGAGCATATGAAAAGAATGCTTCGGAATGTCGGGGTTTGCAATACTTTTGCTTTTGATCTGTGCGGCTATGACTACAAATACCGTCAGCAGAATACTCTCGGCGGCTTGAATGCTTTTGACGAAAACGGAGCTTTTCTGCAACACTCAACCGCGCTTGCATTGCTGCTGGATGACATGAAGAGGATGAAAAACCATTCTGAATATAAAACTGCCGTCATTGGAAATGTGGATCTTCATCTGTCCGGTTATTCTTCTTCTTTCCGTCAGGCTAATACTATCCACGAGCAGCAAACGCCGCTTACACTTCAGGCGGAACAGCTTCGCAGACGGCAGACCAGGCTTCAAGGGGAACGCCCGACCACGTTTCATGCCATGCCTTCTTTGACCGGAAATTTTTACGGGGATGAAGATCCTCGCATGTTACGGTATGCCGCTGTTTTTGATCATCACAATCATGTATTGCTCGGCATGCTTTACAATATACGCCAGAATACGGAAATTTTCGGTGTCAAAGAATCGGTGGAAGTTCTGGATGAGCTTCTGCGGACGCAGTCTCTCGGATATCGCCAGACCGTGGGGGCCTGTATTTCCGGCAAGTTGCAGTTAGTCCGTTATGGAGAGATTGAACGCGGAGCCATTGCCGCTGTTAACAGCTCTCCATGGAAACAATCCGGCGATATGGAACTGGATACCGCTTATTTCAAAGCGATGCCGCTTGCCGCTGTTGAAGGGCAGACTGTATCTTTTGACAACGGTAAGCTGAAAATTGACAATGTTGCGCCTCTTTCCTGGAAAATTCTGGAATTTGCGGGTGCGATTCCGGAAATAAAGGAGCTTGCTTATACAAGCAGCCTTTGCCGTAAACCGGATATTGTCACGGCAACTTTCAATTTCACCAGGCCGGCATATCTTGGAAAACTTCTGATTAAACCTTGCAGCAATGAAAGAGCTGAACTTTATTTCAACGGCAGCAAGATCCGCCATATTCCGGAACAGGTCAGAGCAGGGGATACGCTCAGAATCGTATTCCGCAATATTTTCTGGCTTTCTCCATCGGAGCAGGTCATTGCTGCCGATTATGAAAAAGAGGGGGTTGTCGCCCTTTCTGCAGAAGGGAAGACTGCAGAAACCGCCGCCGGACGGGTTGCTGAATTTTTCCGTTACCATGCCGCTGTAACTGATAGAAAATACAGAGTGAATGAAAAATCTGGAGATCCCGTCATTAAAATTATTGAAAGTTCCGATTTGCCGGCGGGAATTTCCATAAAAAACGGTCAGGTCATGATTGCAGGAAAATCAGGGCAACTGCATGCACTTACGGAGGAATTTCTCAAAGCTCTGGATCGCCGTTATGTCTGGTATGGTGTGTTCGGCACCCAGCAGCCGACCCGTCCTTTGGACTGGGGAGCAACCGGAATGCAGAGAAAATTCCTGAAACGTCACGGATTGACCGGGAAAAAGGTTTCTGTGCAGGAGATTGTCCGGGACTTTGTCAATTTCCTTAATGAAAAAAAGATCAACGTAACCGAAGGATTCTGATTTAACATGGATTCCAATATTTTGAAAGTGCATATTGAAAACGCAGTTTTCTGGCTGACGGAAGTTGCCTGCAATACGGATGATACCCCTGTCGGGGCAAAAGGCAGAGCCATGCCGATACGGCATTGGAAAGGAGCGATCAGAGGAGAATACCATGCGGCAACCGGGGAGTGGGACAGTTTCTGCCCTGTCTGGCATACCGGACAGGCGGTCAAAGCACTTGTTCTTGCAGCTGAAGCTCTGGAAAAACCGGAGCTTCTTGAAGCAGGGAGATATTGTGCGGAGTTTCTTTTGAACAACCAGTTCGATTCAGGAGAAAATGATGGTTTGATCGCTGCTTATGAGGACTATCCGGAATATACCAATACCTCTGCTATTCTGGAATGTCTGGATGGACTTTTCCTGTTGTCGGAAGCTACCGGGGATCTGGTGTATCGCAATACGGCGGTCAGAGCCTTGTACTGGGTGAAAAATCATATGTGGAATCCGGAAATCAAACTTTTTTACGATGTTTATGACCCGGTCAACCACAGAATTATTCATAATGTGCCGTCCGCGCAGAACCGTCCGCTCCTGGATGACGCGGTATTTTGTAAAGGCTGGTATCTGACTGGGGATGATTCTTTGCTGCAAGTTGCCGTTGATACCGCGAAAACATTACTGGAAAATGAAAAACCTCAGGGAAACTGGATCAAGTATATTCCCTGTTCGGAGCAAATGGATATCATTCATCCGCGCCATGCATACTGGTGGGGAAAACCGATGCTTGATCTGTATGAGGCCACGGGCGACCGATGTTACTTCGAGTGTTTTATGCGGTCCGTAAACTGGTACCGGCAGGCGCTCCGTCATGATGGTGGATTCATGCGCGGAACAGCCTCGGATTTCAAAACGGACTCATTCGGGCACGCAACCAGCGGCAGTGCCTGTGCCGTATTGATGTTTCTGCGCAGCCTGAAGCATTGGGATGGTCTTGAAATCAGGGAAGAACTGGAAAAAGGATTGGCCTACTGCTGCCGTATGCAGTTTCTCAATCCTGCCGATCCGAATTTGCGCGGGGCGATCCTCGAAAAAGTGCTTTATCCGGACGGTACGGACAGTTCTCCTTATTATATCCGGGATTTGGGGACTATTTTTTTCATTCAGGCCGCTTCGGAATATCTGATCGGTAAAAGACAGGGAGTTCTTCCATGAATCAAAAATCTCTGAAAGTTGTTGAATGTTCCGGCACCCCGCATGAGATGGGGCGGCAGTATGGGGAACAGGCATGGGAGGAAATCCGGCATAATGTGAATCTGTTTGCCGTAAAGCGGCCGGAATCCATGCTGCTTGAAATGAAGCATATCCTTGACAGGTGGGCGCCTGAAATTCTGGATGAGCTGGCGGGAATGGCGGAAGGTGCGCAGGTCGATCTGTACGCTTTGTTGGCGATGAATTGCTGGGAACTGAACGGGGAGGATGCGGACCGCTGTACCGTTGTTGTCGTACACTCGCCGCGGGAAGGCATACTGATTGCAAAAAATAACGACTCTCCTCCGACGGAAGACGGCAGATTCCTGATCCGCCGGGGAAAGGCAGACGGTGGCCTGCCTTTTTTTCAGGTCGGTTATGCCGGATCGCTCAGCGGTCTGGATATGATGAATGCCGAAGGGCTGTGCAATACACATGGTTCAGTGGGGTCTTGTTTCGCACGGACCGGGATGCGCCTGGATATCCGGTTGCAACTTTACCGTCTGATGCAACGGTGCCGGAATACGGATGAACTGGTCGCAGGGCTGAATGAAATTCCACTGACGGGCAAAGGGTTCAGTATTGCGGTCGCGGACAAAAGAGGCAGTTCGGTCATTCTGGATGCGGCGGTGCCGTTTCTTGCGGTACGTGCCCGGGACAGGGCATTTGCCTATTCCACAAATCTTTATGAGTATCCCGGCATGGAAAATTCGGATATGCGTCTGCCGGAGAAGCGGACTGTCTGTGTCTTCCGGCAGGGATATCTGCGCTGGCGGGAAGAGAATTTACCGCCTCAAACGCTGGATGATCTGAAACAACTGCTTTCCAGTCATGATCCTTGGGCGCCTTGTCGTCATGGAGGACTTCATAAGTCCATAACCGACTGGTCGATGATCGGGCTTCCGCAAACAGGTAAATTACTGGTTGCCCACGGTTCTCCGTGCAATCATCGTTACCATGAGTATTCGTTGTCATGAAATATCAAAAAGCCTGAATCTTCAATTCTGCGACGTTTCCCCCCGGATTTGAATTGAATCCACATTCCCCGGCATGTGCGTAAAAACGGTGTTTTTTTGAAAAAGACCTTTGCTTTTAGCAGAATCAATGCTAATTTGATTTGCTCAAAAATATAACTAAAAATCCGGGAACTGGAATGACTAGGGAAGAAATTACAGAAGCCGTCAACAAGACGTTTATCGAAATATTGGAAGTTCCGGCGGAGGAACTCTCTCCGGAAAAGGCGATTTTCAAAGATCTGGGGCTCGACAGTCTCGACATGGTGGATCTGATGACGGGGCTTCAGCGCCGATTCGGAATCTCTCTGCGCCAGAATGAGGAAATCAGGAAAATCGTCACGCTCGGGGACATTTATGATTTCTTTGTCAAAATGGAGCAGGAACACAGCGGACAGAAGTCGCCTGAACAGAAAAAGCAGGACTCCTGAGCCGTCCGGAGGATGAAGCGCAGTGGTGATTACAATTGCATGTTACCTGCTGATGGGTCTGGTTACAGTGGTTTATTGTCTTCTGGCGGTTTTCCCCCTGGCAATCGCCGTTCTGTTCTGCGGATTCAGCCGGAAACGCATCGGGAACATCATGCGCTTTTTCATTCTCTGGTATGGCAGGGCCGTCGTCCGCATTGCGCTGCGCCCTTTTGCCGGGGTTGAATTCGAGGACCGTTCGCCTGAACAGAACGGCGGAATTTTCATCTGCAATCACCGTTCTGCGTCTGATCCGTTTCTCGTATCCTCTGTTGCAGTGCGGCGTGCTCCCGCGCAGGTTGTCAACCGCTGGCCCATGCGCCTGCCGTTTTTCGGTTTTTTTGCAGGGATCGGGGAGTATCTCGACATTACTTCGATGAATTACGAACAGGCGAAAGAGCGCGCCGCATATCTGTTGGGACAGCATGTGCCGCTGTTCGTCTTTCCCGAAGGAACGCGTTCCGGGAGCCGTGAGATGAACCAGTTTCACGGCACTTTTTTCCGGATTGCGAAAGAGCTCTCCTGTCCGCTGATTCCGGTAGCGATCACGGGCAATGAACGGATACCGTCGCGGGACTACCGTATCACGTGCGGCAGAATCCGCATCAGAAAACTGTCTCCCATCCCAATGGAAGTCATTGCAGAGCTGCCTCCCTTTCAACTGAAAAATCACGTCCGCAGGCTTCTTATGGACGAAACCGCAAAAATGGATGCGGAGAGTGGCTCATGAAGACTTACCGTTTCAAATTCGATCCGTCGCTGGATTTCCTGCCGCCGGAGGAACTGCGCGTCATGCAGACTCTGATCCTGCGGGAACATCTTCAGTTCTGCTCGCAGTATTCCCCTTATTACAAGCGGCTTTTCGGAAATCGCGACTGGAGCAGGTTCACACTTGACCGGTTGCCCGAACTTCCGCTTACGGAGAAGTGCGACATCGCAAAAGACCCGGAAGATTTTCAGGCGTCGCCGTGGCGCGATGTCATGGATGTGGTTTTTTCATCCGGCACCACCGGGACTCCCTGCCGGATTGTCTATACGGCGGGCGACATGGAGCGGCTCGCCTATAACGAACAATGCTGTTTCGCCGCCGCCGGAATGACGCCGGACGACAAAGTGCTCCTGACCTGTACGCTGGACCGCTGTTTTGTCGCGGGCATGGCGTATTACCAGGGCGTCTGCCGCCTGGGAGCCTCCGCAATCCGCAACGGTCTCAATACGCTGGAGAGTCATGCGGAAGTCATCAGGACCCTCCGTCCGAGCATGATCGTCGGCGTTCCCTCTTTCCTGCGTCATCTCGGCAAACACCTCGGTGAGCGCGGCGTTTCCGTCGACAGTGTCCGCGCGCTGATCTGCATCGGGGAACCGGTTCATGATGAAAAATTCGGTTTTTCCGAACTCGGCGGACAGCTTCGGGAGCTCTGGAATGCAAGAATTCATTCCACCTACGCATCTTCGGAAATCGTGTCGAGTTTCTGCGACTGCACCGAATGCTGCGGCGGGCACCTCCGTGCAGACCTTGCCATCCTTGAAGTCGTGGATGAAAGCGGCAATGTTCTTCCCCCCGGTGAAACCGGAGAGGTGGTCATTACGCCGATGCAGGTCACGGGGATGCCGCTGGTGCGTTTCCGGACGGGCGACATCAGTTTCATGACGGATGAACCCTGCCGGTGCGGGCGTTTCCTGCCGCGTCTCGGTCCGATTCTCGGACGCAAAGCGCAGATGCTCAAGATACGCGGCACGACGCTTTATCCGCAGGCTCTGTTTTCCGTGCTTGATTCTTCACCGGAAGTCCTGGAATATTATATCGTTGCGACGGGGCATGAACTTTCCGACCGGATTGAGGCATTCGTCGCGCTCAAGGAACCGCATTCGAGTCTGGAAGCCGTATCCGAGCGCCTCAAGGCGCGATGCCGCCTGACGGTTCCCGTTACGGAAGTGCCGATCGACGAGGCGCGGCGCCGGATTTTCTCAGTTTCCCGCAAGCCGGTCCGTTTCATCGACCGCCGCGAAAAATCAAAACTCAATCTTTAAGGAATCCGGCAATGTGCAGCGCGCAATTCGATTTTACGGACGAGGAGATCCGCACGCTTCCCGAAGGGCACCTGCTCTCAATGGAGATTGAGTTTTCGCGCAGATGCAACTATCGTTGTCCCTACTGTTATGCGGCGGGCGATTACGACTACTCCAATGAACTCACAAAAGATGAAATCCGCTCGACACTGGCGCAGGCGGCGGAACTGGGGGCGCGCAAGATCGTAATTCTCGGCGGCGAGCCTCTGCTTTATCCGTATCTGCAAGAGATGATCCGTTTCATCCGTTCGCTGGATATGGGAGTGGAAATCTTCACTAACGGCTCTCTGGTGACGCGGGAGCTGGCGGAGTTCTTTTTTGCCGAAAACTGCCGCCTCGTCGTCAAGCTCAATACGCTGGACAAGGTTCTGCATGACAGGCTCACGGGGCACCGCAACTCGCTTGAACTGTCGCAGAATGCGCTTCGGCTGCTGCGCGGCGCCGGGTATGATTCGCGCCCCGGCATGCTTTGCGCGACGACGGTGCTTTCCTCCTCCAATCTTGATGCCGCGCCGGAACTCTGGCGTTATCTGCGTGAACGGAAGATCGCTCCTTATTTCGAGTGTCTTACGCCGCAGGGCAGGCTGCTGGAATACCGTTCGCTTCTGCCGGAGGTCATGAAGGTCAGAGAGGTTTTCGAGGAGATCCGGCGGATTGATGCGGAATACGGTTTCCAATGGGAAAGCCAGCCGCCGCTGGTCGGTCAGAAATGCCTGCGGCATAAATACTCCTGCGTGGTCAACAGCTTCGGAGATGTCACGCCATGCGTGGGGTTGACGGAAGTCATCGGCAACGTCCGAAAGACGCCGTTGAAAGAAATTCTGACGGAAAGTCTCATCATCCGCAAGCTCAAGGATCATCGTGCGAACATCAAATCGCCCTGCAGGGAGTGCGACAAAGCGGAGGAATGTTACGGCTGCCGCGGCACAGCGTGGCAGTTGACGGGAGATTATCTCGCCGCCGATCCGACCTGCTGGCGCAATCTTGATCAGCTCGACCGGATCGACAGACTTCCATTTGACGCCCGGATGCTGATTCCGCACCGTCCGCCGATGGCAATGGCGGAAACGCTTGCAAAGATCACCGATCACGGCGGCGAAACCGTTTCCCGGATTCATGAAGACAATCCTTTTCTGGATGAAAACGGTGTGCTTGACTCTGCCGCGCTGATCGAACTTGCGGCACAGTCCGCGGCGGCTCTGGACAGTTTCATGCATGAAAAAAAAGTGAGTCCGGGAATGCTTGCCGGCGTTACGGATTTCATGTCGTTGCGTTCCGTCCGCAAAGGCGATGCCGTCACAATCCGTTTTGAAAAAGAGGCGGAGTTCATGCCGTGGCACATCATTCGTTTCGAGGCGTTCAACCGGAACGGTGAAAAACTTGCACAGGGAGTTATGAAATTATGCATTCTCGAATCCTGATTCTCATATTTGCCATGGCGGCGTTTCCGCTTTACCCGCAGGAATCCGCAGAGGCGCTTGCTGCCGCGATTCAGGGCAGAATGAATGAGACGAAAACCCTTTCCGCGGATTTCATCCAGACCAAGCGCCTGAACGTCATGAAGCATGATCTCATCATCAGGGGAGAAGTCGCCCTCGACAAAAAGGGGCGTATGGCGTGGCGTGTGTTTTCGCCGGTCCGCTACACCTGCATTATCGAAGGAAACAAACTTACGCAATGGGACGAGGACTCGGATCAGGTCATGACTTTGCGGACAGACAAGAATCCTGCACTCAAGATGTTGGCGGCATCCATGCACGGTTATTTCTCCGGCGATTTCGAGGCGATGAAAAAGGAGTTCGACATACGTGGGGATAAAAATAAAACACTGCTTCTGACGCCGCACCGGGAAAGCATCGCCGGACAGTTCATACGGAGCATCACATTTGTTCCGGCGGAGGACCTTTCCCATATCCGGCAGGTCCGTTTTGTCGAGTCCAATTCCGACACAACGGAAATCACATTCCAGAATGTCAAGTTGAACCAGGTATTACCGGAATCGAAATGGCAGGCGAAACCACGTTGACAAAGCGCATTTTTGCGGTTCTTGCGATGGCGGCAAGATACCGTCTCTTTCTGCGTCTTTTTTTTCTTGCCCTGCTGGGGCTTTCCATTTTTTTGATCGTCCGTACAAATTTTACCAATGATCTTGCGGAAATGCTGCCGGACAATTCCCGTTCCGCGCTTGCCTTTCAACGGATCGCCAACAGTCCGATGTTCAACAAAGTCATTGTTGTTTTCCACTTGAAACAGGGAGTCTTTTCCGGTTCCGGGCTTCCGCAGGAGATCGAAAAAACGGCGGAACGCCTCAAAGACAATCCTTATATCACGCGTGCGGATTACCGCTTCTTCCCGGAATCGCTGAGCGGGGAACTGGCAGGGATTACGGCATTTCTGCCTCAGATTTCCGCGCCGCCGGATTCTTTGTTTACTTCGCAAAATGCACAGGATACTGTCCGGAAAATCAGCCGCCGCCTCTATCTGCCGTCCGCCGCCGGGCAGACCGGCTTTCTGCGTGCCGATCCTTTCGGACTGAATCTTCCGCTTTACCGGAAACTTGACGAATTCCGCTCTGTTTCCGGCGCGTCATTCCTGCCGAATTTTCCGTATCTTGTGTCGCAGGACGAAAAACACGCGATGATGCTTCTGGAAACGACGGTTCCCGTTTCCGATGCCGCGGGGAGCCGGAAACTGCTGGATTCTTTGGACAAAGTTCTTCAAAAACTTCCCCCGGAAATGGAAGCAGAAATCATATCGGGGCACCTTCACGCGGTCAGCAATGAAACGATTCTGAAAAAAGACATCGGCACTGTCGGAATCATGTCCGTGATTCTTTTTTCTCTGCTTTTTGTGCTGTTCTACCGTTGCGATTTCCGCAGTCTGGCAATACCTGTTCTCCCCGTACTTGCCTCATTGATCGTTCTTGGCGCAATGACACTGATCTTCCGGGAATGCCTTTTCTTCATCGTCGGTATGGGTGGAGTCGTGATCAGCCTCGCAGTGGATTACGGCATCCACACCTACGCCGCAGTCAGGAGCTCCCGTTCCCCCTGCCGGAAACTGGCGCGTCTCGCCCCTGCGATCTTCGCCGGAGCCGTCACCTCGGCGCTGGCATTCGGTCTCTTTCTCTTTTCGAGAATCAGCGCCTGCCGCCAGCTCGGTTTCTTTGCCGGGACAAGTCTGCTTCTCAGTTTTTTCCTGATGCTGTTGCTGCTTCCTTCGCTTCTGGGAAGACGCAGGAAAATCCCGGAGATCATGAAACCTTTCCGTTTTCCCGTCCGCCATCCGGTAATTTGTACGGTCGTATGGATTCTTGTTTTCATTTCTTCCTTTTTCATTCTTGGAAAACTGGGGTTTCAGATGGATATCCGCCGGTTTGACGCCACGCCGCCGGAAATAACGCAGATGGAAAAACAGTATGACTCGCTGTTCCAGAGCGGACCGCGCCCCGCAATGCTTCTCCTGAGCGCGCCCTCCCGCGAGCTTGCATTGGAAAAGACATTGGAAGCGTCGGAAATTCTGCGTTCGGAAAAAATTCTCATCTTCTCGCCTGCCGATCTTTTGCCGCCCCTCTCCGAAAGGGAAAAGAATCTGGCGCTCTGGCGTTCCGCCTTGAACAGCGGAACACTCGGACAACTGGAAGCCGGAATGCGTGAAGCCGGAGCGGAATACGGAATGAAAAATGACTTCTTCGCTCCGTTTTTCAACAATCTGCATCTCGGCATCAATACGCCTGCAAATCTTCCGAATCTGTTCCGTCCTATTGTCGAAAGATTGATTTCTCAGGATAAAGACGGCCTTCATACCTGTGCCATCCTGTTTCCCGATACGCCGCAGGATGTTGCGGCTGTTTCCGGATTGTTTCCGGATGCGCCCGTGATTTCTCAGGATTCCCTTCCCGAACTGATGTCCCGCGAGGTTTCAACGGGGATTCTTTCTCTTGCCCTGATGACAATTTTCATGGTGGTTGCCGTGGCGTTTCTCTTTTTCCGTTCCGCCGCAAAAACGGTTCTTGCACTTCTTCCGGTCTGCGCCGCACTGCTTCTGACGGGAGCATTCTTTGCCCTGACAGGCATTCCGGTAAGTCTTTCCACTTTAATCGCCGGAATTATTCTTGCAGGATTGAGCATTGACTACGGTATTTTCATGGTGCATTCGGAATGCGGGCACAGAGACGGCAATGTATTTCATGCGCTGACACTTTCCGCCGCGACTTCGGCGGCGGGCGGCGTCACGGTCGTTTTCACGACACACCCCATGCTCCGGGATGCCGGATTCACGCTGATCGCCGGAATTGCCGCGGCATGGGCGGCAAGCGTGATCCTGCTTCCGGCTTTATATCATCTGAAACGTCCCGGAAAACTTCTTCCGCTTCTTTTCCTTCTCCTGTTTTCCGGATGTCGGACGGAACCGTTTCAATACCCTGAATTTCAACCTGTCCCGCCGGTCTCCGAAGCAAAGGACAGGATGAACCGCCTGCGCGGAGAAATGCCGCAGAGTTATCTTGTGGAGGCGGGAGTCGTCGCAGAGTATTATTTCAAGGCCTTTTCCATGCTTACCCTTGCAAAAGTTGATTTGAAGAAGAATGAAATTTCCGTTGCCGGGCTGACTCCCGCCGGAGCGAAACTTTTTGAACTTCAGGGAAAAAACGGTATTGTGGAATCGTTCTGGTGGCTTCCGAATCAACCCTGGTCCGCGTATGAGAAAGAGTCGTCGCAGCAGATGATGCGGGATCTGTTTCATATTTATACGGATCTTCTTCCTCCGGAGCAATGCTCCGTCATGGAAAAAAACGGGAAATGGGAAATTCATGTCGATGATTTCAGAAAAGAAAGCACCCGGACAGAGTATCTTTTTGCAGGCAATCCGCCGCTGCCGGTCAGGAAGAAATGCCATAAACTTGCCCTGACATGGTTCGGAAAACGCTTCTGCGCCGGGACGCTGCTCTGGCAAATTTCCTATTACCGGTATATATTGCAGAATGGCAAATGGTATCCGGCGGACATCGTTCTGGAGAATGAACGGTATTCCTACCGGCTGATCATAAGGACACGAAAAATCATGGAGACGCAATGAGCATCCGGTCTGAAATACTTCATCTTCTGAACATAAACTCTCACACGGAAACACGGGAACTTGCGGGCACAATTGTCCTGCCTGTCTCTTTTACCGGATTTCAGGGGCATTTCCCGGGGAATCCGACTCTGCCCGGAGTTTGTGAAATCATGATTCTGAAGGAACTGCTCCGGCAGGGCGCCGGAATCCATGCGGATCATGCGGAAATCAGGAACGCAAAGTTTTTCGCACCCGCCGGGGCGGATGAGGTTCTGGAACTTTCCTGCGCGATCAGTCAGAATACCGCATCCTGCAGAATCATGTCCGGAGAAAAGAAAATCTGCGCATTGAAACTGTCATGGGAGGGGAATTGCAATGAGGCGTAAAAAGCATTATTTTGAATCTCTGCCGGACGATCCGCCGCCGATTACGGCGGTAATTCAGCGGAGACTGCGTTTCAGCGACACGGACCCGCTCAGGATTGCATGGCACGGGCGTTATCCGCTGTTTTTTGAAGAGGCGCAGACGGAACTCGGGCACAAATGCGGGCTGACTTATGCGGCTTATCAGCAGGCAGGAATCGGTGCTCCCATTGCGCAAATGCACATCGACTATTTCGAACCGCTGCATCTGGACGATGTTTTTACGGTCAGGGCGTCGCTTTTCTGGAACGAAGGGGCGCGTCTGAATACGGAATATGAAATCACAGTTTCGGACGGCAGGCTCATCTGCACCGGTTATACGGTTCAGATGTTCATCCGCCTTGAAACCGGGGAAGCGCTCTGGCTGAATCCGCCGCTCTGGGAGGAGTGCCGCAAGCGTTGGCGCAAAGGAGAATTCCATGTCGGAGCATGACCCCGTCATCGTCGCCTCCGAGCTCGTAACCGGATACGGTTTTGGAGAAAGACTCTGTTGGGAGGGATTGCTTTCCGGCAGGCACGCATTCCGTGAAATTGAGCGTTTCGACGCATCGAAAATGCGTTCACGGCTTGCGGCGACGGTTCCCGGTCTGTCTGCGGAACACGGTGGGCATTCCTTATTGGAACCGATGCTTGATTTTCTGCGCCCGTATGCCTCGAAAACATACGGCAGAACAGAACTTTTTCTTGCAAGCACTGTCGGGGAAATCGACCTGCTCGAAACTGTGGAACAGGACACACTCCATTCTCTGCTTCAAAAAGCGCAAACAGTTTTCCGGGTCGGAAACGGGCGGGTCGTCTCCGCCGCCTGCGCCTCATCCAACGTTGCGCTGGCGCGGGCGGGGGCACTCATACAAAGCGGCAGGCTGGATACTGCCGTAATTGTCGGGGCGGATCTTGTCAGTGAATTCGTCTGCTCCGGTTTCTCCTCGCTTGAGGCAATGTCTCCGACACTGGCGCGTCCTTATGACAAACATCGCGACGGTCTCATTATGGGTGAAGCGGCAGGCGTCATTGTCCTTGCTTCGGCACAGACTGCGGAAAAATATCGGCTGAAGCCGAAAGCCCGTTTAAGCGGCTGGGGAATGAGTACGGATGCGCTTCATATCACGGCGCCGGTCCATGACGGTCGGATGCTTGCAAACGCAATCCGGCAGGCGCTCGGCGGCACTTCGCCGGAGGAAGTCGGATGTGTGATCGGGCACGGAACCGGGACCCGTTACAACGATGAAGCGGAAATCAATGCCCTGAACACGGTATTTGCTTCTCCGCCGCCTCTCGCTTCGGCGAAAGGCGGATGCGGGCATACTCTTGGGGCCGCGGGAATCATTCAGGCATGTATGGCGCTTCATATTCTTGATACGGGGATATTGTTTCCGCAGACGAACCTGCTGGAACCGGAACCTGCCGCGGCAGGCATGATTTCAGGCAAAACGCAGGCAGTGAAAATCCCACGCATTCTTTCCATGAATTCCGGATTCGGCGGGCTGAATGCCGTATTGATGATCGAAGCCCTTACTCCGTCCTGACTTTTTCCCCGGATCGGGGGGAGCCCTTTGTTTTCAAACGGTCATACAGGGCGAACAGATTCGCCAGCACCGTACCGCTGATGCTGTGGTAAACACATGCAACGGCAGCCGCAAGCGCAGCCTCGGGAAGCGCAGGGAAATGAGCCGTCGCAAGATGCGTCCCCAGCCCTGCGTTCTGACAGCCGACCTCAATGGAGATTGTCCGGCGCTTTGCCGTATTCATGCCTGTCACTCCGCCGACCAGATACCCGGTTGCATAGCCCAGTGTGTTATGCAGGGCAATCACCAGAAAAATCATCAACCCGGATGTAAAGAACTTGTCTCCGTGGTAGCTCATGATACCGCCGACGATGCAGGCGAGCCCGATCACGCTGACCGCCGGCATGATCTGCATCGCCTCGCGATAGGATTTCTTTGCACCGAAGGAAAGATTCAGGAATGCACCCGCCGCAACCGGAATCAGGGTCACGATCAGAATGCTCTGGAACATACCCCAGGCATTGACATGAATCGTCTCACCCGCCAGCCAATACATCAGCAGGGGCGTCATGACCGGAGCCAGCAGAGTACTTGCCGTCGTCATGCCGACGCTGAACGCGACATCCCCTTTCGCCAGATAGCTCATGATATTGCTGGACACTCCGCCCGGGCACGTTCCCACGAGCAGGAGCCCGACCGCGATTCCTTTCGGAAGATGAAAGAAATGCACCAGTCCCCATGCCAGCAGAGGCATCAGTGTATATTGAGCGCATGCCCCGATGAAAATGTCCAGCGGACGCTTTGCCAGAATCCGGAAATCGTCCTTTGTCAGCGTCATTCCCATCGTGAGCATGATGATTCCGAGGACAATGGTCTGTGAGGCGCCCTTTACCCATTGACACAACGGCGGGTAAAAATACGCAGCCAATCCGACAAGAATTACAAAGAACGCAGTCTGATTCGCAAGAATGCGGCTGGTCTTCTGAAGAAAAGAAAGCATGATGTCACTCCAATTGAAAAAAATTAGCTTATACTATAATTTCTTTCATCTGAAAATACAACCGGCATTGCCTGTGAAACATAGAAAATACGCGGCGCGGGATTATTTCAGTTTGTATGCAGGAAGCATCCGTCTGTAGGTGAAAAATGGGCCAAGAAGAATGGTCGTTCTGATGGACAAATGCCGATGTATGTTTTCCTCAAAGGTGGTATTCAGCCTTGTGATGAGTGCAAGAAAATTGGCATTGCCGTTGTTGAGGTCAAGAGTGATGCTGACAGGGAATTAACCGGGAGACGCTGGTTGATGAAAAAGGAAGCCATTAAGAAGATATTGGCTGATGATTCAATGTTGTCCAGTGTGTTCCAGAAGAGGATCATGTTCATTTCAGAACAACCTTGAATGTTATTTGATACATATGTATACTTAATGGTATTGTATCTCAGGATGTCAACACCACCGGTTTCGTCGAACGCATGCTTCTGAATTTACTGATGACCTTTGCACAATATGAAATGGAAATGACCCCGGAACGGATTCGCGACAAAATTGCGGAATGTTCCCGGCAAAGGAAATTCTGTGTGGCATTCCGCCGATGGGCTACAAAAAAGATCCGGATACGCATAAACTTGTCATTATTCCCATGCACCCGGTTCCGGACAAGGCGAAAATCACCATTTTGTTCTTATTTTTCACGATTTTTCAATGGAAAAATAATGAAAATCAAAAAACGTTATTCTGAGCTCAAAACACAAAAAATCGCAAGCCGCTAATAATAAGCATCTTGCGATTTAAAAAGCCAAAAGTTCATTTTTTGGCAACATCTCGAAATTGGCGGAGAGAGTGGGATTCGAACCCACGGTAGAGTTACCCCTACACAACATTTCCAATGTTGCGTCTTCGACCACTCGGCCATCTCTCCGTTCCGGATCAGATTCCAAAATATAAAGCAGAATTCGATTTTGTCAAGCAGAATTTGAAAAAACCAGCTATTTTTTATTTCGACTGTCTGCTGTCATAATGCTGCCAGAACTCTTCAGGAGATGTTGTCACGGAAGAAGTCATGATCGTTGAAATGTTATCCGTCAATACCCGCAGAAAAGGCATCTGCCGCAACGGCTCAATATCTTTCAATCCTTTGGGAATATTCAGAAACTCCAGCGTCTCAATCAAATAGACCGGTGAAATATCCTTGAGTTTCGTGCAATTGCCCAAGTCCAGCATCAGAAGAGGCATATCGCGCACCGGATCAATATCGGAAACATTTGTCGAATCAATCAGCAACGCTTCCAGCGGAAGCCCTTTCAAAGGTCCGATATCTTTCAGCGGATTTCTGCCGACATCCAGAACTTTCAACGTTTCCATGCCGAACAACGGCTGAAGTGAAAGAATCCGGTTGCCCCGAAGTTTCAGTTTCTCCACAGTCGCAGAACGCAATGCATCCAGGGACGAAATCTTATTATCCGCGGCATTCAGGGAGACCAGAAGCATGCCGCGCACCGGAGTCAGATCCTGAATCTGATTGTTTGCGCAATTCAGACTTTTCAGCATCATGCCGCGCAAAGGCGTCAGGTCGGAAATATTGTTTCCCTGACAGCTCAACACCTCCAGCGGCATTCCCTCGATTCCGTCCAGAGATGTCAGCTTGTTTCCGGAACAGTCCAGATAGACCAGAGGAAGCGAGGCAATCGGTTTCAGGGAACGCAGACCGAAACCGGAAACATCCAGGCGTTTGAGATTCTTTGTACGGGCAATCATCGACATCAGGGCATCAGCCGCATCCTGCGGCAATTCCTGGTGCGGCAACTGAAGAATCCGTGTAATCACATTGGTATTCGGGTTTAACTCGAAGACTTCGCGCATGAGCTGAAGCGCCTGCATATAGTTGCCGTCGCGCCACAGCAGAGAGGCATCCAATTCCAGAATACGGTCACGGTACTTGAACTTCGCAAATTGTGCGGCGATCCGTTTCTTGATCTCGACCAGAGTGCCGGTACGCCGCTCCGGGTCGGCGATTTTGGATGCCGCTGTCATATATGCTTTTACCAGAGCCATTTCCGCAAGCGGCGTCCTTGCGTAGCTGTCCGCAATTTGCAGATACTTTCCGATTGCAGCGTCAAAAAGACGTGCCTCCAGCAACGTATCGCCGGCAATCAGGGGAGTCGTTTTTTCGGGGATTGCCAGGCGGTAGACGGAAAGCGACCGGATTTTCAAACCGTTGGCAAAGGCGCGGATCCCGACCCGGCAGAGACCTTCGCCTGTCGGGGGGAAGTAATCGTAGGAACTGACGGAATGGTTTTTGTCTATCGTCATGGAAAGATGGTCATCCCTGCGGATTACAGTGATCGTAACATCCTGATCCGAAGCAAGTTTCGTTTCTCCGGAACTGATATACTCCACGGAAAGCGGGTCATTGACTTTTGCAATCGCATCCTTGGTTCCGCCGAATCCGGCAATGATGAAAGAATATCCGGGCGGCACCTGCCACCAGTCCTTGAGCGGTGTAATATGGCTGTTGACAGAGATTTCCAACGCCTCCATAACCGGCGGAGCGGAAACCGTCAATACCACTTTGACATTGCCGTAAAGTCTGGAGTCCAGCCAGAGCCAGCCGCCTTTTGCCATTTCCAGCCCTTCCTGAGTCAGCTTCCATTCCGGTGCGGGCTTGCCAAGCGTGGAATCCATGAAGGAGAGTCCGTTCAACGTGGCATCCGGACGCGTAAATGTCTGCTGATAGACGGGAACCCAGTCACTCTGCCAGCGGGAAATTTCAAAGAAGGCATAAAATCCCAGCGTGACCGCCAGCAGCAAAGTGACGCAGATCGAAGTCACCATCAGGCGGTGACGCTTGATCAGGAGCAGAAACTTTTTCAACACACCGGCTTTTTCCGCTTTCGTGTCAAAACCGTCGATATAGGCAATAACCTCATCACGCAGTTCCTTGACCGAAGAATAACGGTTTGCCGGGTTTACGCTCATGGCTTTCAGAATGACAGCTTCGATGCCGTAGGGAATTTCGCGTCCGGGGACACGTTCACCGGGTCTGATAATGTTGCCGTAGATCGTATCATGGAGCATACTCTTCAGATCGCCCGGCTCAATCGGGTCTTTGTAAGTCACCATGGCGTAAAGAATTGCGCCGAGTGCATAAACGTCTGTCCGGACATCGCTCCGGCTGTTTCTGCCCGCCGCCTGTTCCGGCGCCATATACCCCGGCGTTCCATTCATGACGCCGTCCATCGTCAGCTTGAAATTGGAATACCCTTTTCCGAGGCGTGTGTTGCGCACCGGCTGTTCCTCGTTCACATTGGTATGCTTTCCGGAAATGGACCGGGCCAGTCCCCAGTCGAGAATCAATACTTCGCCGAATTCTCCGATCTGCACATTTTCAGGTTTGAGGTCCAGATGAATAATCCCTTTGGAATGGGCAAATGCCACACCGTTGCAGATACGCAGATACATACGCATCAGGGAGTCGAAACTGTAATTTTTCAGATATGCGGGGTTCCCTTCATCCATCTTTTTCAGAAGTGAAGCCAGCGACTCGCCGCTCAGCAGTTTCATCGTAAAATAAGGCGAACCGGAAGAATCGATGCCGATGTCATGAACCGGAACGATGTTCGGATGTTCCAGACTTGCCGTGACGCGCGCTTCCTGAATGAAACGCAGGATTTCCGCGCGGGAACGGTGTTCGATATCCGGCATCAGAGCCATCGCGACATCGCGCATCGTATCGTTGTCGCGTACCTGAAGCACCATCTTCATGCCGCCGCGGCCAATACTCCGCCGGAATTTATATTTATCCTGCGGCTTGACCGAAAGCTTTGCCGTCACAAAATCATCGATATCCAGCGACTTCGGATCAATCTTCGCAGTCGCCTCCATGTCGGTTCTCCGCATCCGCTCCCGTGCCTTGATCTCATGGATTTCATTCTGCACGTTATTCATTGCCTGCGATCCGGCGGTCTCCGTCGCCGGCAGCCGGAGTGCATTGTCTTTCCTGTCAGCCATTCCTTCACCTTATAAAAACAGCGGGACTTTCCCCGCGCCATTTCTGTCAAGACTTCCTTCTGCAAGCACCTGGTCCAGCAACGCCGTCATCCGTTCCCTGTCCTTCGGGAAACGTCCCTCCAGTGGAAACGGCACGGAGGAATGATTCGCCCTGAAGACCGTGGAAGCCAGTTCCAGACCTGCAATCAAGTCCCGCATCTCACGCACAGATCCGTATTCCGTCAGAGGCTCATAGCCCTCATACATCTTCAAACCCGGCACTTCGATAAAACGCAGCAGGGAAAGAATCTCCGGTTGCATCTCCTTCAATACGGAAACGGTGTCACGCACATGTCCGTCGCTGAAACGCCGCCCGCCGATTCCGGCAAGAATCATGACCGAGGTTTTGATTCCCGATGTCCGGAGTCTGCGCACCGCCTCCGTCATATGCGCCGCGGTATCATCTTTGCCTGCCAGTCGCAGCACATCCTCATTTCCGCTTTCCAGTCCCATATAGACAAGCGAAAGTTTCAATTTGTGCAGCCGCTCCAGCGCTTCCGGCGTTTTCGACAGCACGGAGGAACCGTTTGCATACATCGTAACCCGTGTCAGACGGGGAAACTTTTCATTCAGATATTCCAGAATCCGGCAGAGTGCACCAAACGGCAGAAACATCGCATCGCCGTCCGCCAGAAAAATCCGCCGGACGCTCCTCCATCCGGATTCGGAGGCGCGGTCAATGTCCCCGAAAATATCCCGCAGCGGACGTTCGCAATAGCGTACTCCTTTGTACATTCCGCAGAAACGGCAGGCATTGTGCGGACACCCCCGTGACACCTGGAAGATCAGGCTTTCCGCCTCGGCAGGCGGTCTGAACAACGGTTCCTCCAGCCAGTCCATCGCATTACCCTTCAAATTTTTCCGGCGGCATTCAGCCGTCTCACATGCTCGAAAAGAATGACGGTTGCCGCCTGTGCCACATTCAGCGACTCGGCATCGCCGGGCATCGGGATCAGAACATTCACGGAACCGGGGATTTCTCCCGCTCCCGCCCCCTCGCTGCCGAGCACAATCACACTTTTTGCAAACAGCTCAGGCTCCGTGAAAATACTGTGTCCGCCACCGGGTGCGGTCCGAAAAATATTCGAATATCCTTTGGCACGGAGAAGCTCCACAACATCATCAAGAGCCCCATATTCCCTCATGGTCAACGCAAACTGGGCGCCGGAAGCCGAACGCACCGCTTTATCGGAATACGGGTCTACAGACCCCTTTGTCATCCAGATTTCCCTGAGCCCGGCTGCACGCGCCGTCCGGATGATCGTTCCGAAATTTCCGGGGTCCCCGACACGGTCCAGAAGCAATACGAACGGATCGGCAACAGGAACCTCCCGCGGTGTCTTTTCCGGTCTGCGTGCCACAACCATGATGCCCTGCGAGTGAATGACGGTATTGGAAATGCGGTCAAATTCCGCCGCAGGCAGGATCAGCGGTTCCACAGGCAGACTGTCACGCAGCACGACATCCTCTCGCAGAATCAGCAATTCCACGAGATCCGGACGTAAATTCAATATTTCGCGTGAAGAGCGGAATCCGTCACAGATACAAAACTCACTCCCTTTCCGTCCATGCCGTGTGGAAAGGGAACGGATCAATGCCTCCTGACGTCTGGTAAGCTGCAATGCGGAATCCTTATTTTTTCACCACGGGTTCCGCCGCGGTTTTTACTGTGGCAGGTGCCGCCGGGATTTTCTGGAGAAGCGCATTTGAATATGTGCCCCAGACACCGGTCACAGTGCCGGAATCAGGGCGGAAACGGGAGAGATAGGTCCTTGCCCGCTCGTAATTTTTCTGTTCAAAATAGATGCGTCCTGCTGCATAGGCGGCCTCGGCTCTCAGGTCGGGAAGCGTCTGCATATTGTCGGCAATTCCGGCAAAAACTTTCAACGCATCTTCTTTCTTGCCTGTCAGTTCATCCAGATAACCAAGGGCGAGAGAGGCTTTTTCGGAAAGGAATGCATTGGATGTGTTTTTTGCGATCAATTCAAATTGTGCTCTCGCCGCGATATAATCCTTCTTTTCAAGATAGAGGGATGCAAGCCTGAAGCGGGCAGCCGGAGCCGAAGCTGCCGAAGGAGCCTTTTCAAGAGCCGCCGTGATCTCCTCAAGCGTATTCGCCCTGGCAAACATTTCGGCGCTTTTCCGTGCATTGGAGTTGCGGATCACGATCACGGTAAAAACAATCGCCACAACAAGAACGAGGACAATGCATCCGGCAACCAGATATTTTCCGTTTTCAATTACCCAGGCTTCAAATCTGTCAAAATCCTCGCTGATCTCATCAACAAGATTGTCATTGCCTTTCGAGGTCATTTTCTTCAAGTTTTTCGCCATGATCCAACTCTGTCCTTCTTTATTTGATATCATCATACTCCATTGCCATATCCCGTAAATATAACCGCTCTCCCCTGCTAAATCAATTATGAACCCTTTCTTTTTTTGCAAATCGAGCTATATTTTCTCTGAAAAATTGAATATCGGGATAATATAAGGTAAAAAATCATGAGTGAAGTGAAAAACAAACGCATTGCAAAATTCCGTGAAGCGGATCTTTATCTGGTCATAACGAAAGAGTTTACCGCAGGACGCGGCACATTGCGTGTCCTGGAAGAAGCTGCGGATGCGGGAATCCGCCTGGTTCAACTGCGGGAAAAGAGCATTACGAAAAAAGAATTGTTCCACCTGGCGGAACAGTTCCGCAAAATCTGCGACCGCTATGATATTACAATGATTATGAACGACCATATCGACATCGCCCTCCTGACCGGCGCGGACGGCGTCCATATCGGACAGGACGATCTTCCGCTGGAACAGGCGGTCCGACTTGCCCCTGACCTGATCATCGGCCGCTCGACCCATTCCAGAGAACAGGCATTGGAGGCGGAGGCACAGGGTGCCGCCTACTTGAATCTCGGTCCGGTCTATCCGACTCAGACGAAAAACACGCCGGTCCATCCCCTCGGACTTGAAATCATTAAGGAAACCGGTCCGCTTCTGAAGATTCCTTTTACGGTAATGGGGGGGATCAAAGAACATCATATCCCGGAACTTCTCGCCACTGGAGCCAGATATATTGCAATGGTGACGGAGATCACCCAGGCGCCGGATATTGGCAAACGTGTCAAACAGCTCCGTTCTTATTGGGGCAGAAACTGATTCCTGTCCGTATGGGTGAAAAAAGTCTGCTTTTTTGCATAACTTCCCATGATTTTGATTTGAAATCGGAAAAAAATGTATTATAGTCATTAACCTTGTCGATCATAAGACAGACGACCATGTGGAGAGATGCCTGAGTGGCCGAAAGGAACGGTTTGCTAAACCGTCGTACGGGTAACACTGTACCGGGGGTTCGAATCCCCCTCTCTCCGCCATTTGTAATATACACAACTTTTCGTAGATTTTTGTGAGAATGTCCCGAAAAGTTGTTTTTTTATATCTGCATGATACTCAGAACGCAGTTTTATGCAAACCGGGATGCCGAGGTAGCACGAGCCCGGTTCAAGACAGCAAAAAAACTTTTGAGGTCAGCAAAATGACTTCAATTCTCACAATATCGGCGTTCAATTTCATCGGGAGTGAGATTACCCATTTTTTGATGGGGACGCATTCTGTTGAAAAAATCAATGTAATCTGAAACGGTTTTCTCCAACTCTTCAAATGAATGGTAATAGTTGTGGGACAATTCTTCCCGTTTCATAATACTGAAAAATGATTCAGCCACAGCGTTGTCGTAAGGTGTTCCGGGATTGGAAAAAGACTGAATAACGCCGCAATCCCGGAGATGCTTCCGGAATTTATATGATGAATATTGTAATCCCTGATCACTATGAAAGGTTACACCTTGCGGATTATTTCTTGCAGCAAAAGCTGTCTTGAAAGCGGTCAAAACAAGAGCGGTATCGTTTTTATCAGAAATCCTATAAGATAATACTTTGCGTGAAAAAACATCGATCACAACGCAAATCGCATAAAAATCCTGATTGATCCGGGCATAAGTAACATCACTCACCCAGAGAAGATTGGGGGCTATCTGATTGAAATTTTGCTGTACACGGTTACGACGATACATGTATTTGCGATTGGTACTGTTAAAACATCGCAGCCGAGCTTGCTTGGCAATCAGTCCCATCTCATTCATCAAACGCCTGATGTGTTCAGCAGAAACTTTTACACCTTGTTCTGTCAATTTTATTTTGATTTTATTTGCACCGAACCGTTCTTTGCTTTCTGCAAAGACAGCCTGAATCAAAGGTCGCAGCATTTCATCAGTCTGCGCCTCTCCCCTAGGTTGGACAACTTTTATGAAAAGATTGGTGTAAAGAC
>ERZ1673738.881-NODE-881-length-49267-cov-9.707856_pt1 | contig 49267 bp, 49 predicted proteins | sample MGYA00580198_ERZ1673738 | MGnify/ENA primary metagenome ERZ1673738 (study PRJEB41218, sample SAMN15661784) | gut metagenome | host: Homo sapiens | place: Canada: London | collected 2015-08-20/2019-03-30 | study: EMG produced TPA metagenomics assembly of...
AAATCGGGAACCCTTGGTTTTTCGGAACGAACTCCGGAAGTGCTAACGAACCTCTCATGTGGGAGGTTCGTTTTTTGTTGAGAATGGACAACAGTTGACTCTCGCGTATGTCAAATATGCTTCGACCCTTTGTTTCGCTTGCGCCACGTTTTTAGCTCCAAAATCATTGCGCCAAATCGGGAACCCTTGGTTTTTCGGAACGAACTCCGGAAGTGCTAACGAACCTCTCATGTGGGAGGTTCGTTTTTTGTTGAGAATGGACAACAGTTGACTCTCGCGTATGTCAAATATGCTTCGACCCTTTGTTTCGCTTGCGCCACGTTTTTAGCTCCAAAATCATTGCGCCAAATCGGGAACCCTTGGTTTTTCGGAACGAACTCCGGAAGTGCTAACGAACCTCTCATGTGGGAGGTTCGTTTTTTGTTGAGAATGGACAACAGTTGACTCTCGCGTATGTCAAATATGCTTCGACCCTTTGTTTCGCTTGCGCCACGTTTTTAGCTCCAAAATGGATTCTCTCGCTTGGTTGCGCTGCGCGGGCGCGGGGCGCGCCGACCTAAGAGGGGGCAAGCCCCCTGCGGCGATTTGCAAAGCCAATGCGCATACCCCCAAACTTCCGATAGTAAGTTTGATTTCCTGCGGGGTAAAATGTTAACGCATTTTATCCTTCCCGAAAGCCTTGGTTTTTCAGAACGAACTCCGAAAGTGCTAACGAACCTCTTTTGTGGGAGATTCGTTTTTTATTGGGGGATTGAGGAGGGGATAGAAGTATTGGCGGAGCCAATCTTCGTAAGGGGCGTCAGCCCCTTCAATGGCCGGCACGCCTCGTGCCCCCTTCTATGGAAATGCGCCTCGCACCCGCCGAACAACTCCCGAAAATTTCCGCACCCTGCGCAGATACGAGCGAATCCGCGCAGAACCCGCCAACGCGGAATACTCCTCCGCGCCGCAGTACTCCAATGCGCCGCTGAATAACCCCAGAAACTCCAACGTGAATTTTCACGCCTCGCCTCAGAGGGCGCGTATGCTTTCGGTTATCGCCTCCGCCGCCTGCGCGAGGTCGCCGTCGGTGTGCGCCGCGCTCATAAAGCAGATTTCGTACGCGCTCGGCGCAAAATAAACGCCGCGTTCGAGGCACCCCCAGAAGAATTTTTTGTAGAGTTCCGCAGAGGACGCCATCGCGTCGGCGCAATTCTTCACGCGGTTTTCGCTGAAAAAAAACGAGAAGAGCGACGCCACTTTCGGCGTTTGCAGGGCGATTCCCTTTTCCTTAGCCGCCGCCTGCGCCGCGCTTACAATGAACTCCGACTTCTTTTCGAGCATTTCGTAGGGGGGATTTTCTCGGACCATTTTCAGCGCGGCGATTCCTGCGGACATCGCGAGCGGATTTCCGCTGAGCGTTCCCGCCTGATAGACGGGGCCGAGCGGCGCGAGGAGCTCCATTATCTCGCGCCTCCCGCAAAACGCGCCGACGGGAAGGCCGCCGCCTATTATTTTGCCGAGCGCGCAGAGGTCGGGCATAATCCCCTCGCGCGCCTGCGCCCCGCCGGCAGCCGCGCGGAAGCCGGTTATGACCTCGTCGAAAATGAGCAGGCTGCCGCTCTTCGTGCAGGCGTCGCGCAGCAGCCGCAAAAACCCGGGCTCGGGCTCTATGAGGCCGACGTTCGCGGGATACGGTTCGAGAATCACGCACGCGATTTTTTCGCCCAGCTTTTCAAAGCATTCTTCGACCGCCGCCGCGTCGTTGAAGGGAAGCACTATCGTAAGCTTTGCCAAATCCGCCGGAATGCCTGCGGAGTCGGGGTTGCCGAAAGTCAGCGCGCCGCTGCCCGCCTTGACGAGAAGGCTGTCCGCGTGCCCGTGGTAGCAGCCCGAGAACTTTACTATCAAATCCCTGCCGGTGTAGCCGCGCGCCAGGCGGATTGCCGACATGGTCGCCTCCGTGCCGGAATTCGTCATGCGCACCATCTCGGCGCACGGAATCATGCCGCAAATTAGGCGCGCCATTTCGAGTTCCGCCTCGCACGGCATTCCGAAAGACGTTCCGTTCGAGAGCGCGGACTCTATCGCCGCGCGGATCGTCGGATGGTTGTGCCCGAAGAGCGCGGGCCCCCACGAGCACACGAAGTCCACGAGCTCGCGGCCGTCGCAGGTCTCCACCCGTGCCCCCCGCGCCGAGCGCGCGAAAAACGGCTCTCCGCCGACCCCGCGAAAAGCGCGCACCGGAGAGTTAACCCCGCCGGGTATGAGTTTTTTTGATTCCGAAAACAGCTCTTTGGAAGTCATTGAAGCCCCCTCTTGATTGATACCGGTATTTTTCTGTCCGTCGAAAACGCGACCGCCGAAAGCTTCGGGCCTATCGGATACTGCGAGCGCTTGTACTCCGCGCGCGCGACCTTGCCCAGAACGTCCTCAACCGCCGACCTGTCGAAGCCCGCCGCGACTATCTCGGAGGCGGATTTGAAACCCTCTATGTGCAGGCGCAAAATCGCGTCGAGAACGTCGTAGGGCGGCAGGGAATCCTCGTCTTTCTGCCCGGGGCGCAACTCGGCTGACGGCGGCTTGTCTATGGTGTTCTGCGGAATTATCTCCCTGCCCGCCTCGCGGTTTACGAGGTTTGAAAGGCGGTAGACTTCCGTCTTGTAGAGGTCGCAGATCGGGGCGAACCCGCCGTTGGTGTCGCCGTATAGCGTGCAATAGCCAACGGCGCATTCGCTCTTGTTGCCGGTGGTGAGCACCAGATGCCCGAACTTGTTTGAAATAGCCATGAGCGTCAGCCCCCGCGCGCGCGACTGTATGTTCTCCTCCGCCACTCCGCGCGGCAAGCCGGCAAACAACCCCGCGAGCGCGCCCTCAACCGCCTCGACGGGCTTTTCTATCGAAACCGTGTGAAATTCTATGCCCAGATTCTCCGCGAGCGCCGCGGCGTCCGTCCTGCTGTGGGAGCTCGAAAACTTGGACGGCATCGACACCCCGACCACGCGCTCCCGCCCGAGAGCCTCGACCGCGAGCGCCGCCACGAGCGCGGAGTCTATGCCGCCGCTGAGCCCCACGACGACGCTCCTTATGCCGCACTTGCCGACGAAATCGCGCAGTGACATTACTATCGCGCGCTTCAAGTCGGAGTCGCCCTGAAAGTCGAAGGCGTCCCCGTCGTAGCCGTCCAGCGAGTCCGGGTCGATTACGAGCGCGTCCTCCTCGAATTTTTTAAGGCACTTTGAGGCGGGCTCCGCGCGCGAGGAATCGAAAATCCCGCTTCCGCCCGCAAATATCACGGCGTCGTTGCCCCCGACAAGGTTGCACCAGACGAGCGGAACCCCCGCTTTTCGCGAGACCTCGCACAGCAGGCCGCCCCTGCGCCGCACGGTGTCGTTTGCGGTCGAAAAGACGCTCGCCGAAATGTTCACGAGCAAATCGAGCCGTCCGCCGCCGCGCTTCAAATCCGAAAAATATTCAAGCGGCTTCGGGAAATTTTCGTAGCGCGGCGCGGTGGGCAGCGACGGGAGCGTCCAAATGTCCTCGCAAATCGTCACCCCTACTAACTTCCCGCAGATTTCCGCGACCCCGAAATCGCGCCCGGGGTCGAAGTTGCGCGGGTCGTTTAGCGCGCCGTAATTGGGCAGCAGCATTTTGTCGCAAATCCTGGATACTTTCCCGCCGTCCAAAAGATACGCCGAATTGCGCGCGCCCGCCGGCCCGCCGTCCAAGCGCGGGCAGCCGACTATCGCCGGAATCGGCAGGGTTTCTGCGAGCGATGCGAGCGCGTCCTGCGCGGCTTCCACAAACCTGTTGTACCCGACCAAATCTCCGAGCGGATAGCCCGACACCGCACATTCGGGAAACACCGCAAAGTCCGCGCCGCCGCGGGCGAGCCGCGCGCAGACGTCCGATATTTTGGCGGCGTTGGCGGAAAAGTCGCCCACGCGCGCGTTTATTTGTCCGATTCCGACTTTCATCTAAGGCGGAATATTTTTTTATTCCGCCGCGCTTTTGCAAGCGTAATCGGGGACGCGGCGCGCGGCTATTCGCGGGAGGAGTTCGCGCGCGCGAGCATGTACAGCAGCCAGCCGAGCGACGACACGAAAGCCGCCACATACGTGAGGGCCGCGGCGTCCAGAACGCTCTCGACGCCCTCGGACTCCCCGCCCGTTCCGACTATGCCGAGCTCCCGCAGGCTCTCCTTCGCCCGCGCGGAGGCGTTGAACTCCACGGGTAGGGTGACGAGCTGGAATACCGTAAGCACCAAGTATATCGCAACCCCGACATAGAGGGTCGCGACGCTGTGGAAGAGAAAGAAGCCGCCTATCATGACGATCGGCAGGAGCTGGCATGCGAAATTCGTCACCGGCACGAGCGCCATGCGCAGGTTGAGCGGGGCGTATCCGACCTTGTGCTGGATTGCGTGGCCCGCCTCGTGCGCGGCGACCCCGAGGGCGGCGATGCTCGTGCCGTAAAAGTTGTCGCGGCTGAGGGCGAGAACTTTTCTCGACGGGTCGTAGTGGTCGGTGAGGGTGCCGTCTATCGGAACTATGTCGACGTCGGAAATCCCCGCCGAGCGCATTACCGCCGCGGCAGCGTCGCGCCCCGTAATACCGGAGGCGGAGCGGATTTGGGAATAGCGCGAATACGCCCCCGAAACGCGGGCCTGCGCCCACAAGCCGACTATCATCGGCACCACTATCAAAATAAGAAATTCCATCTATATTATGCCAGTTTGAATTGTTCGCAAAAAATCCGATTTCCCCCGAAGAAAGGGAAATTTTTATTTCCTTACATATCTTATAACGTCAAAAAATTCGTTTTCTAAAACGGTTTCCCTTTCTTCAAACAGACCGGAAAAGTCAGGGAAGAACACGTCGCCGTCGGGCGAGAGCTTCACGCGGCTCAAAACGAGCTCCGAGCACAGCGGCAGGGCGGCGCGGTAGAGGGCGGCGCCCCCGCAAATCCACACCGTGCGCGGGTCGCCGTCGTAGGCGGCGGCGGCCTCTTCGAGCGAGGCGAACGCGCGCGCCCCCGAAACCTCCCCGAACCGCGAGGTTATGACCGCGTTTTCGCGCCCCGGCAGCGGGCGCGAACCGAGGCTCTCCCAAGTCCTGCGCCCCATGAGAAGCACCCCGCCGAGAGTCGTCCGCTTGAAGTGCCTGAAATCCTCGGAGATCCTCCACGGTATTTCAAGCCCCCTGCCTATCACGCCGTTCTCGGCCACTGCCGCTATCGCCTTGAAATTAGTCATACGGCAATCGGAGCCTTTATGGCGGGATGTGGGTCGTAGCCCTCGAACGAGAAATCCTCAAATGTAAAGTCGCCGATATTTTTGCGCGCCGGATTCAAGCGGAGGGTCGGCAACGGCCGGGGGTCGCGGGAGAGCTGCGTCTTTACCTGCTCGATGTGGTTTTTGTATATGTGCAGGTCTCCGAAAGTGTGTATGAACTCCCTCGGCTTGTAGCCGCATACCTGGGCTACCATCATCGTGAGCATAGCGTACGAGGCGATATTGAACGGCACACCGAGGAAGAGATCCGCGCTGCGCTGGTAGAGCTGGCATCTCAGTTCGCCCGAGCCGTTGACGTGGAACTGGAACAGCGCGTGGCACGGCGGGAGCGCCATCTTGTCGAGCTCGCCGGGATTCCACGCGCTCACGATGTGCCTGCGCCCGAAAGGGTCCTTTTTCAAGCCCTCGATGAGCCTGTCTATCTGGTTGATGCTGCGGCCGTCGGGCGCCCTCCAATCCGTCCACTGCGCCCCGTATATGCGCCCGAGATTGCCGTCTTTGTCTGCCCACTCGTCCCAAATGGTCACGCGGTTGTCGTTCAGGTATTTTATGTTGGTGTCGCCCTTCAAGAACCACAACAGCTCGTAAATTATCGAGCGCGTGTGGAGCTTCTTTGTTGTCAACAGCGGAAAGGAACCGCGCAGGTCGAAGCGCGCCTGCGCCCCGAATACGCCGATTGTGCCGACGCCCGTGCGGTCGGAGCGCTCCTCGCCGTTTTCGAGGACGAATTTGAGCAGGTCGAGATATTGTTTCATAATTGGCGTGCCGAAATATTAAATTGAAGGGAGCTTATATCGAATCGCACGGGCTATGCAACCACAAACCTGCCGCGGAGCGAGGCGGAGGGTGTGGAGAGAGAGTTTGTTTGTGTGGGGGGAGCGCGGAACAACAAGCATATGTTGCGCGCCCGCGCGCGGAGAAACAGCCCCCGAAAAGGATTGGCGTTTTATGATAAACCTCTCGGAGCCTTCAAACGCCGCGCACTTTCAAACGCGGCGCGCCGCTTTCCCAACACTTTCCCCGCTGTTCCTAAAAAATATTCATTTTTTTCTTGCATAGGATGGGCAAAAGAGTACTTTACACGAATTATTATTTTATTGCCTGACTAGCTCAATCGGTAGAGCAGTTGACTCTTAATCAATTGGTTCAGGGTTCGAGTCCCTGGTCAGGTACTTCCTTTAAAAGCCCGCAATCCGCATAAGCAAAGGATTTGCGGGCTTTTTCGTTTCATGGGAAAATTAACGCCGCCAACGCAAAACGCCCTAAAAAAACATTAATTCATGTTGAGATATCTCCCAACCGGAGAAGAAACGTTATTTCCTCTCCTCCCCAGAACCCTAATTTCTTATTATATTAGCCTGTACTAAGAAAATGACACCAGACGTATCGCATCGTAAGGTTTGGGAAGAAAAATCGAACATTTAAGGAAACGGTCTGCCTTTTGGGGACTCCGCCATCGAGTACTCCAAAGAAACGGGCGACGCCGTAGATATAATGGCTTTCATAACAGTTATATTTTTCATCCAACGTTGTAAACGCCGCGCTGCTTTTGACTTCCCCGCTAAGAGCCCGTTTTTTCCTCAAACGTTCGATTTTTGCAGATTATCGGCCCGAGCGGCGTTTTTCCCATCTCAAACAATCCCCAAAGCTCTGACCGCATACAACACCCGACTTTTAAAGACTTTTAAGCCCCGTCAAAGCCTGTTAACCTTCTGAGCCAAATCACCCTCAAAGTAAATTATAATAAACTTAGGGTTATAGTTAGGGAGCATGCGAAATATTCATATGACATGTGCACATTTTGGAAGCATTATAGGGAAACTTACTCATAAAAAGAAACCGGTTTATCGAACGTCCATTATTTCAAGAGATAACGATATTCCTGAATAATAATCTTATCATAGTTTCTATGTATTTTATTTATAGATCTAAATATATTTAAATCTTATAAATGCAATTAATTCTGGAATGCGGCATTAACTGCGTTTAATAATCTTTCCTCCGCCAGACGGCGATTGTGAAACCAGTCAGTACTCCATACCCTATATATCTTCCAGCCTAAATTTTCCAACTGCGCCTGTCTAAGCTTATCCCTATCTCTAGCCGACTTTGATGAATGATATTGTGCGTCATCACACTCAATTCCTATAATATGTTTACCCGTTTGCGAATCTATTACAATATCAATAAAATAACCGATAGAACCTACCTGATAGCGTACATTAAAACCATTCCGTTCTAAGAATTTTCCCACAGAAGCTTCAAAATCGTTTGTCGGAGATTCATTGGATTCTTCACTTTTATCCATACCACCATTAGCGGCATAGTAGAGATAATTTTTTAAAGCCATAGGCCCATTATTTGAAGACAAAGTCTCTGTATTTATTTTTATTTGATCGGACAACATTGAAGTAAATATGTATATTTTTTCTTTTGCCTTTGAAAATAATACATTTAGACGCCTATATCCATTTTGTTTGTTTATTGGGCCAAAATTACCCGAAACGCCGTTTTTTTCTATTGTTTGTCCGTAAACAAATGAAATAATGTATCGTGAAATTTGATTTTGGAAAAATGAAGTTAGATTTGGAAAATCCCCTAAAATGGGGATTTTCGTAAGGGATGTGCAAGGGGCGTTCGTGGGCGTTGCAAGCCGTTTAAAACTCCGTTGCAAGAGCAGTAGGTTGCGGGCTATTTGCAGGGGGTCTTCTTGACGCGAAGCTCGTAGATGCCGTTTTCGGCGTCGTAGGCGACTTTCGGCTCTGCATAGATGAACCATTCTCCAGCATCCACTTTCGCCTTCCATTGCGCGGGCGTGATGGTCGTTTCACGCGAAATGTCGTTATACTCAGAGCCGGTTTCCTGCTGCGGTATGAAAATTTCGCTGTTTGACAAGTCCGGAAAAGACGTGTGAAAGGTCACTTCCTCACGAGTAATTGATTCCCGCTTCTTCATTGTGCGCGTCGAATATGCGCGGAGCATGTAGCCCGAGGTCGGCTTCAACGTTAAATTATAATCGGGATGCAACGAGCCGCCATTGAGCACCTCGAAGAAACGCGCGACATCGTGGATATAATGGCTTTCGTAGCCGGTGTATTTGTCGTCCAACGTGGTAAACGCCGCGTTGCTTTGCAATTCCACATAATTGCCGTCGATTCGCACAATGCGCTGCGGCGTGCTCTCTGCCCAGGCATCGTACCAATGTTCGATGCTAACCCCATTATTCCAGCCGAACTCGCAGGTGAAATGCAAAATCACAAAATCTCCAGTCTTAAAAGCCGCGGCATTTTGAACGTGGATAATCGTATTTAAATAAAACTGCGTCTGGCGGACATTGCCCGCGCCTTCGCCCATCACTACGGGGTTTCGCGTTTGATAGTCCGTGTCTTTTAAGCCCCAAATAGGAACTATGTCGGTGTCGTAAGATGTATATGTCTTGTTTGGAGCATAAACATACGTTTCCGCAACGCTGACGACGCTTCCGTCTTCGTCTTGCGGTTCCGGCTCGGAGCTTCCGCCGAGGACGTAGCCCCGCGCCTGGAGAACGGCGAGATGTTCTGCCGGAATGTCGCCGAAAATTTTTTCGCCGTCTTCATTGAGCATGTCGAAGTCGAGCGGCGTGCCGCGCGCGCCCCTGACACTCTGCCAATCGTCGCGATTGCAAAGGTACCGCAACCTTATCCAATAGTTTTCAAGGTCGCCGAACTCTCTAAACCGATAAATCGGCTCGTAAAGGCCTTGGTATCGTTTTGAAGAAAAAAAAGCGTCTTTCATATAATACTAAGTAGAAGCGATAGATTTGACGGTTTTGTCTATTGAAGAAAGCAGCTTCACAACGCTATCTCCGCCGAGATTTTGCGCGGTTTGCTGGCGCGCTGGCTGCGACTTTGTTTGAGTTTGAGTGCGTTTCTGCCTGTTCTCGGGCGATTCGCTCTCCTCCTCTCCTCCCGCGCGCGGAGCCTTGCGCGGGGCTTCGTTCGGAACGCTGTTTGCAGCCGCCCCTACCGCGCCGCCGAGCGTCACCCTCGACGCCATCCCTTTGGCTTCGCTTTCGATTCCCGAAATGGTTTTAGCCGCGCGGTCGCGCTATTCGGCGACCGGCGTGTTTGCGTCGGCAACGACTGTTTTGCCATAGGATTTTCTCGCCTTTTCCGCGGCGTCAATTTCGCCGCGGCGGCTGTTGCGGTAGTCAATCCAGCTCACGCCACTTCGGGAACCGCCTGACGCCTGCCATTCCTCGTAAAGCCCGCGATACTTTTCCGAAATTGTCGCGGCCCGCGGGCGTCTCGGCGGCGTCGGCCCCGAATATTTCGCCGCACCTCCGTATCCGCCGCCGAAACTCGCGCCGTAGCTTCCGCCGTATCCCGCCCCGCCGTAAGAGCCGCCCGAACTTCCCGCATAGCCTCCTCCGCCCGAATAGGACGACGTTCCCGCGCCATAACCGCTTCCGCCGCCGCCGCGCATTTTTTCCTGTTTGTCGCGGTAGTCGTTCGTTTGGCGCATGGTGGAGAGGAGCTTTTCCTTATCCTCCGCAGACAACCCTGGTATTCCCGCGACCGCGCGCCTGTTTTCCCGTTCCCGTTCAAGCTCCCGCGCCTCGGTGAGCTTTCCTTCTGATTTGAGTTGTTCGATTTTGTTCGTAAGCAAAATATCTTCTATCTTCGCCTGCGCGTCCTTTGCCAAGTTCTGCCGCTCAATTTCGTCAGTTATAGACTTTTCAAGCTCGCACTTTTTCCCGAGCCTTTTCGTTGGCGGACGCTTGCAAGCGTTCGAGCTCTGGGATAATCATTCCCTCCTTGCGCGTGGATTCAAAGATTTCCGCCGCAGTCTGGGCTATTTTAAGCTTCAACTCGAGCTCCTTTGCCCCCGCCTCGTTGCCGGACGCCCGCGCGCGCAGTATCTCCACTTCCATGTCCCGCTGCGCCGCTTTGTTTTTCTCAATTTCGCCGTTCAACCACTTTTCCGAATCGGCCTTTTGCTTTTCAAATTCAAGCGTCGCGTTTGCATAGCGCGCCGCGTCCGCCTGTATGCGGTTCAAGTCCTCCGCGGTTTTGATTTCCGACTTCCGCGCAGATATGTACGCCGTTATTATGTCGAGCCGCTTCCGTTGGATTTTCACCCCTTCAAGCTCCGTTTCAAGCGACTTGGCCTCCGCCGCGTTCCCGCGCAGGCGCGCGCCCGCAAGCCGCGCCTCAAGGTCGTTTTGCTTGTTGAGCTCCGCCGTCTTCAACGCGGCGTACTTCGACGCCGCAAGGGCCGTTTCCTGCTCTATTTCCTTCTTGCCAAGCTCGAGCAATTCCAGCCGCGCGCGCCGCAAACGTTCCGCCTTCGCCACCCGCTCGGAATCCGCGATTTTTCCGCCGTCAAAAGCCTTTTGAAGTTCGGCGATTTCCTTTTCGGTTCTGGCGTATCTTTCCCGCGTCACCTTCAACGCCTCCGTCGCAGACTGCGCCGCCCGCATCTCTTCCGCGCTCTTGGCAAGGATTTCCTCCGACGCCGTAACCGCCGCGGCGTGGCGTTTCGCGGCAAGAGCGTCCAATTCCTTTACGTTGGCCGCCGCCTTTTGCCGTTCTTCAAGCTTTTCAATCTTGGCGCGGTAGTTATCGATTTCCGCCTGCTCCTCTTTCGAGTAGACTTTGTACATCGCCCCGCCATAGGCTCCGCGCAGCTGGCCGTGGGATTTCCGGTATTCTTCCTCTTCGGCTTTCAATTTGGCAATCTCGTCGGCCACCTCCGCAGTGCGCTTTTCATTGTCCTCGGCCGATATTCCCCACTGCTTCATGGCGTCGATTTCCGCGTCTATGCCGTCGCGGTATTCTTTCGATTGCTCAATGTTGGATTCGTATGCTTTTTTTGCCTTTTCCGCAAAATACGAATATGCGGCCGAAAGCCCCATTACCGCGCTTGTTGCCAAGCCGAGAACTGCTCCCCATGGCGTCGCTTTCAAGGCCTTAGAGAGTGTAGTGGTCGCAAGCGTCGTTCCCTGCATGGAAAGGGATACAAGTTTAAACATTCTAACTACGCTTGTAAGCCCCCCTATTTTTGCGAACGAAAACGCGATTGCAAGCGCGCTCAACGTTTCAGTAAGCAGTAATACTCGCGTATCGCTTTTTGCAATCCACGCGCAGATTTCCCTTAAAAGTACGGCTATATCCGCGGCGGCAGGCGCAAACATTCCTCCTGCAGTTTCCGCCAAATCGCTCCACGCGTTTGAAAGCTGTTTTAACTTGCCTATACTTGTCTCCGCCTCCGCCTTCGCCTGCGCGAATCCCGAAGCGGAAAGCTTTTGGACAGTCGCGAGCTTTTCCTCTTCGGTTTTGCACTTGGCGAGCGCCGGTATGTACTCTTGCAGCATCGTGGTCTTGCCTTGCACCGCCGCAGACGCCGCCTTTATCGCGGTCATTACGTCCATATTCAACGCCGAGGCAAGGCCGATTGCCGATTTTATCACTCCCTGCATTTGGTCGGAATTTACGCCCATCGAAGTCGCCATCGCCTGCATCGCCAGCACCTGCTCGTCGCCGTAGGTCGTTATGCGCTGCATTTCCGAGGCGAACGCGGACATTATCGGTAATACCTCCGAAACGTTTCCGCCATTGGCCCGTACCGCCGCAGATAGTTTCTGCATCGCCATTTCCTGTTGCCCGAACGCTTGTATCGACCTTGAAATTAACGCTGGAAGTTTTGTCGCCAAACGCGCTCCCATCGCTCCGAGTTCAAGAAAGAAACCGGCTGTTGCAGATTTTAAGCCATCTACACTTTCTTCTGTCTTCTTGGATTCTTCTCTAAACTTTTTAGTTCCGTCTCCCGCCTTGTCCGTTGCTTTCGGTAATTCCTCGAATGCTTTCTTATTTGCAATTATGGCTTCAGCAAGGTCTTTGCCGATCCTGGAAAGCTCAGCGGCCGACATGCTGACGGCAGAGAATGTTAGCCCGTTGATTTTACTTATCTCCGCACTGATTGCACGCAGTTCGACAAGCAACTTTTGTATTTCTTCAAGCTGGGCTTTTGTTTCTATCGAAATGTTGTAGGGTTTTCCCTCTGCCATATCCGTCCGATTTTTGTTGATTTATGAAAAATTTATCCGATACTTATATCAGAAATGGAAATCATCTTAGAAATATTCTTGAATGTGTTATTCTTCACCATAGTGTGCGGTGTGTGGTATGGTCTGTTGCGCTTATTGGGACTGTTTGTAAAATATTCTACAGTCAAAGGCGGATATTCTTTTGAAGACTTCTTGAACGGAAGAGATTAAAAATCTTTCCGTCACCTTTGGGACTCCCTCAATTCGGCGTTGAGTCGATTGAGGGATTTTTCGTCTACAAGGGCGGCCTGCGCGTCGAAGATTGCGAGCTTGTCGAGCGCGCGGCGGCGGTCTATCGCGCGGGCCACAAACCGCAGTCTCAACGGCGACAAGTCTAACACATCCTCCCATGTCATCCTTGAGTTTGCGGCAATCCATCCGGCGAGCTCGCAGACTTTCCGCCATCGGTCGGTTGTCCGTCTTTCGGAAGGGCTATCCCATAAGCCTGGGCCTGCATCTCGGCGGCTTTCCCCTTCCGTCTCAGCCAGCCCGAAAAAGGGTCAAAGTTCAACTCATGAACTTTCTCGAATATCCTGCCGCTGTCCTCCGTAGAGAGCATGTCAACCTCTTCCGCCGAGAGCTCCGTAGCAAGCTCGATGAGTTCCGGCTCTATCGTAAACAAAGCCGCATATTCCGCGAGCTTACGCACCGGCAGGCATTTTACCTTTACCGATTTCTTGCCGTTCAACGGCTTTGAAAGTTCCACTTCCTCATACCCGAGGAACGTCGCCATGTGCGCGTTTTCGTTTGTATGGTCTGTTTGCATATGAATCCTTTTTTAATGAATAATTAAAAATGAATAATGAATAATTAGGGGCGCGTTGCGCCCGCTACACTCGCAGGCGCAGCCGATTGCTTTATAGCTGGACATAAAGCTTTCGCGCCGCGTAAGGGCTGTTGAATACAATTATTCATTTTTCATTCTTCATTATTCATTTTCCACACGTCGGCGATGTCCTGAATGTTCTCTTGCCCGAGAGCCGCAACTTGCGCGGCGTCCAGCTCGATAAAGCGGCCGCGCTCAATCGTCTTGCCGGAGGCGTCGCGCACGTCGCCGCACACCCTCACGGATTCTATGCGCAGCACGTTTCCGCCGCCGATTGAAACTTCCACTTGCGCGCTTTCCTGCGCGCCTTCCTGTGCGTTTGAATTTGCCATTAGTACGTTCTCCTATGTTCGATGATGATGTCCAAGTTTGTCGCCGCGGACAGGGCCGCGGTAGGCGTAAATGTAAGGGCGGAAGCCGTCTTTGTCGTTATCTCGAGCTCCGCCCAGCCGGAGGCCGGAACGGCCAGCTCCGCGGAGTATGCTGCGGCGTTTGAGGCGTCGCCGACTTTGAATGTCGCGGCGTTGTCGCTCCTGACGCGCACGCGCGAGAGTGAAAATTCCGGCAACGCGAGGGCGGCGGAATTTTGCCCGCAATACGCGCCCGTGGAGCTGCCCGAAGTCCACGAAATCCGCCAGTTCGACTGCCCCGCGGCGCGGGGCCTGCCGGCGCGCACGCCGCCGTACATCCAGGCGTGGTGGCCGCCTTCCGACATGTCGCGCGCCTGAAGTCCGTCGGCCGAGCCGTCGAGACACAAGACCGCGCCGTCAACCTCTATCCGCAGCCCGTTGATTTTTATCGTCTGCTCGGCTTCGGACGAAGCGGTCGTGTATACGTACACGCAGACCCTTTCCAATTTGCGCGAGACGTAAGAGGCCGTCTGCGTCTTGACAATCGTTTCGCCGCCAAGGTTAGTCAACTGCGCGTCGCCCAAGACGTACTGCGAAGAGGAATCGTAAAACGATACGTACGCATAGGCCCCGCCCGAGTTTTGAACGGCATCGCCGGTTATTGAATCGTAGGTTATCCGGACTTTCTTTCCCGCGGCAATCGGCACGGGAAAGTTCACGTTAAATAGCAACGAGGCAAGCGCGGATTCGCTTCCCGCAGCCTGGAAGAAAGTAAGCGCGCTTGTCGCAACGTCGTAATTGTTTGCCGCGTTCGACCTGTAATAAATATTGTAGCTCTTGTCGCCGAATATCGACGAACGCAAAAGCGACGGCGGAACGGGCTTGCCCGCCGCATAGTCGGCGACGGTGTACGGCGAAGATTCGGCCGATATGTCGAAACTGAATACCGAGATTCGGGAGAGGGCGATTTCAAATTCGTTGAAGGTTGTGCCGCCAGTATACACTCCGCGCTCGTTTATCACAAGCGGCTTTTGGAATGAAACCGACGTGTTGTGCTTGCCGACTGATGCGACGAGGCTGCCTGCGTTTTCGCCGTCTATGTATACCGGTATGGACGCGGGGTTGTTGCCGCTTGCGTCGGGCGCGGGAACGGCGAGGGCGAGCGTGTGCCTGCCCGTCGGCAGCGTTATGCTTCCTGTCCATCCGCGCGACGCTCCCATTCCCTCGCCGCCGCAGCCGCCGAGCGTAAATCCCAAAGTCGATTCCCCGTTCTTGGTAAGGCGGAATCCATAAATCGGATAGCCCGAAGCGTCCCAATCGGCGTTCGTACAGTTGAAGAAGGAAAATTCGTTGTTGTATTCGTAGCTTATTCCGTCCCAACTTTCGACCTCGTATTCTATCGCGAGCGAAAACGGCAGCGGAAGTACGACAGACGGCCAATCCGGTACGTTTAGTTTGCCGCGATTGAACCACAGCTGCGGACTATTTGCCTTTGAGAACGCCGCTTCCTGCGCGCTTTGCGCGGCGGCTTCCGCGTCGGATTTGAGCGATTGGACTTCCGTCTTAATGGTTTGCACCGCCGCCTTGTCGGCGGCCACTGCGTCGGCGTCGGAGGCTGCCTGCTCCGCCTTTGCGACGGCCGTTTCCTTCGCCGTTTCCGCGCCGCTCTTGGCAGTTTCCGCCGCGGTTTTCGCGCTTTCCGCCGCAGTCTTTGCCGTCTCCGCCTGCGTCACCGCGCTTGACGTCGCCGCCGCAATCGTCTCCTGGACGCCCTCGACGGCCTCTTCCGCAGCGTCCTCCGCAGCCGAAGTTATCAACGCCTGCACGCCGTTTACCGCGCTGTTTACCGCCGCATTTATCAAGTCCGTCGCATAGGCGACGACCGCATTAAACAGCGCGCCGACGGTGAAGCGGCCTTTGTCGGTGATTAAATTCTGCGACGATTCCGGCGTGACTTCGGTAAATTCCGAAAACTGCTTTATCTCTTTCTCTTCAAGATTTCTCATAGATTTGCCATGTTTGAACGAAGAACGAAAAACGAAGAACTAAGAACTGGGGTTTTCGACTATGTCTCAAACCCAATACTCTCACAGGTGCGACCTGCCGCTTTATGCTCGAACATAAAGCAATCGGAGACGCCTGCGAGTGTGTAGGCGGCAACGCCGCCCAGTTCTTCGTTCTTAATTCTTCGTTCTTCGTTCATAATAGTTTTTCATTATTCATTATTCATTTTCACATAGGGGAAAAATTCCCCGATTTTGAGCACCGCACCGTTGACCACAATCAAGCTGTCAAAGTCCTCTGTCGGGCGTCCGCAGCGGAAAGTGTACTCGATTTCAGTTGATACTCCTATTTCGCTGACGGGCTTCACGCCTTCGAGCGCGGCGTTCTCAAAGCCGTAGAGTTTGCCCAAGATTCCTTCGTACTTCAAAACGCCCTCCGCTCCGTTTGAAAGCTCCGCGGTGTGCGAAAGCCAAAAGTCCTCGGCTTCCGCATACGACGGGAACTGCCTGCCGACAGTCACGACGAACGAAAAATACTGCCCCCACGCCCGCGAGGAATTGCGGGCGAATTTCGCGCCCACAATTTCCAGCGATTTCGCGCGCAGCCGCAGTTCGGGCTTCTCCGCGCGCATCCAGCGCGTCAGCCCGTCCGAGGCCGCGTCGGCGATTATCTTGTCTGCAATTACAAGTCTCATGATGAACGAAGAACTAAGAACGAAAAACTAAGAATTGGGGTTTTCGGCAAAGCCTCAAACCCGATACTCTCACAGATGCGGCACAACGTTTCCTTACGTTCATAAGGCATTCACACCGCGCAAGGGTCGTTGAATGTAGTTCTTCGTTCTTCATTTTTCGTTCTTCGTTAAAATTATCACGTAACTATACTTCCCGACTTAGAGGCCTTGGTCGAAAGTTTCGCCGGAACGCACCGTTTCCGTCTCAAACGTGAAGTCCGCCGCGGCCGTGCCGATGGTGAGCTTGTTGTCGCCCAAATTGTCGCCCATGGCTTCAAACGTCAGCTCATCCATCAACGCTTCCGACGGGCTGAACGTGGCCGACGGGTCTGCGCAGCGCGCGCTTTTCAGGGTAAACTGAAAGTCGTCCTTTTTCGCCTCGCGCAAGACGAGGTTCGGCAGCGAGCCCACGCCCTTAAATTCCCCGAGCGTGTCGCTCGTCAAAATGCCCGTCAATGTCTGCCACTTTTCAAGCGTGATATTGCGCGGCGTGATTTTGGCGGATACCGACATATCCGTCAGGTTTTTGCCGTATTTTATAAGGCGGTCGTTCTGCGCGTCTTCCGTCGTGAGGGAAATTTCAATGCTCGCGCCGTCGGTGTCGAAGTCGATCGCGCTGTCGCCCTCGCCGTACACGCCCAGGCACCTCAGCATGAATTTGCCCGCGTCCTCCATATCGGGAACGGTCGGGGCGGCGTCGAGTTCGGAGCTCGCTACCATGGGGGGAAGTCGGATTGAGCGGGTCTGGGTAAACAGTCCAGCCGTGCTCTCCGAGCGGCAGGTTCGCCCCGAAGGTGATGCCGCCTATCGTGTCGTGGATTGCGGGCAGGAACGTCCACTTCACCCACTTGTCGGAGGCGACGCGCGCGACTATATAGAAGTTATCAATCTTGGGAATACGCGCGCCACGCACGAGTTTCAGTTCCTTAAAGAGCGCGTCTATGTTCGAGAACGCCACGGGCGAGCCCTTGATTGTTATCGCCTGGTCGGTGATAATGTCGCCCGTCTTTATCGCGTGCGAAGTTGCGACGTCCAGACGCGTCGAGGTCTTCTGGACTTTTATGTTGTCCTTGATAAAAAGGACGCTCCCGCCCACGAACAGATAAGCCGGGGCCTTTATGTCTTCTATCGGGTATTGCTTCATTGTTCTTCCTTTGTTTGGTGTTAAATGTTGAGCGCGTTTGAAACGGTGAGCACGTAGTGGACAAGCGGCTGGTCGGCGGGCGAAAGGTCGTCAATTTGTCCGAGCCGCAGCACCGACGCGCCGAGCTCGTCGCAACGCTCCTGATGGATTGCCCGCGACACGTCGAGCAGCAAACCCGAAGCCGTGCGCTCGCTCTTTTTGAGCGTCACGTTTTCGAGGAAGTGGATGTCGCTTTCGACGACCTCGGCTTTCAAAATGTAGCTGTCGGTCCACTGGCGCACGAGCGGCGGCTCAATCACAACCGCAACGCCGATTTTCGAGAGAGCGTTGCGAACGTCGTTGTCGATGTTGCCCTTTCTGCGGCAGAGAATTTCGACCTCTTCGGGCAACACCGCCGAGATTTTGCCTTCGAGCCATTCCTGAAATTTGTAGAGATTGTTGTTTGCTTCGCTCATCGTTTTTTAAGGTATGTATTGATTGCTTTCTCCGCGTCTTTGCGGACGGTTTCGGTTGTCGGCAGAGCGTTTGCGTCGCGCGGAATGTTTACTGAACGCACAAGCCAGTAGTGGACTGTCATTGAGCCGTCGGCGCGGATTTTGCCGAGCAGCCCGCCCTTGCGCGTGCGCTTGAATTCAAGCTCGCCCTCGGGCAGAGTTGACGGCATAACGCCGTAGCGGGCTTCGATTGCGGGAATCGCAAGAAACTTCTTGCCGCCTTTGGGCTTTACCGTCGCGCCGAAAACCTTTGCGGCGAACTTCGGGCCTTCAACGCCCGAAATAGAAACGGTCGCTCCCTTTTCGGCGGCGGAAAGAAACGACGTTGCCGCCGCAATCCCGCGCCAGAAACCGAGCCGCCGCCAACCGCGTTTGTTCGGGCGTTTGTCGAGCGTCTTGAAATGCTTTTGCAGAGTCCGCGCAAAGCCCATGCCGACGTACTTGTTGAGGCTTGCCGTATCGGCAAGCTTCGCCTCCAACGCCTCGATGCGCTTTATGTCCGCGCCTTTCTTGGCTTTGACTGTGAACTTGAAGAGCATTTTTTAGTTGATTTTCCGTAAAGTTTTTCCGATATTAAAAATGTCAGAGGTTAAAGTGCGGTGCGACCGCGATACTTTGCTTCTGAGTGTCGCACGGAGTCGCAAACGGGCGGCACTCTTTTTTTTCAGCGTTTGTAAATCAATTCTCCCTTTCGACATTTATCCAGTTCCTGAATTTTGTTTACAAACCAAGTGCGGACAACAGCCCCGTCGGAGACGGCAACCGCTATTCCCTTCATTTTTCCAGAAGCGGTTTCAAACGTGCCGACAAACATCAGCTGACCGTTTGGCAGCTGCCAAACTTCAAGCGCGTCTCGAACACATTCTTCGGCAACGCGTATTCTTTTTAGCCTGCCGAAAACATCGTCCGCGCGTTTCAGAGATTCCTCCCAATGCGTCAAAACGTCTTTGTTGAAGTCAATGTTTGTCCCCATTGGAGACTCGACCGCAAAACCGTCTTGAAGCTTTTTCTTTGCCGAATCTGCATCGACGAGCACTTCCTTTATTTTCGGAGAGGAACTTTTCCACGTTTTTGCACTCGGCATTTTCATATCTGCAAACGTCGGCAGCGGCGGTTTGCTGCGCATCACGAGCTTGTCGCCCTCGACCGCGCAGTTGGGCGTCTTTTCGACGATTTCCGCTACGAGGTCTTCGGGGATTCTTTCGAGTGAGACTTCCGTTTCAAGCGCGTCGTCGAAGTCGGGGATTTCGTCCACTGGCTCGTCTTTCGGAAGCAAGCCAAGCTCGATTGCCTCGTCGCGGTCGATGTCCTCCACGCCCATTCCGCTCCCGAAGTCGAACGGCGGATAGGGCCTGTCGAAGCGCGAAAGGTTTTTCCATACGTCCGAGGATTTAAGGGCAACCATTCGGCCGCCGTAAAGCTTGCCGCCCGCAGCACGCCAGCGCGTCTGCCAGTCTGTGCGCGGCACGCGGCGCGGCTCGACTCTCAAAAACTCCTGAGCGGGGAACATATAAAGCGCGTCCGAATCCTGCCCGCGCGTGTATTTGGCGTACTCGCGCGCTTCCTCGTAGTTCATTTTGTAAATGAGGCCCAATCGGCGGCGGCTTGCAATGTCGGTCAACGCCGTGCCGTCAACCGCATACCCGCGCCCGCGCAAATACGACTTCATCTCGCTGATGAACTTTTCCTGCGAAACCAACGCCTCATTCGGGTTGCGCTTTGACGTGTCAACAGCCTTGCCGATGAGTTCGCGCATTTTGCCGAGCGTTTCGGCGTCGTTGACGCGAGCGGAAAAAAAGCACTTTTCGCGAATCGCGGGCGCAACGCGCGCCCACTCAGCGCTCGTCATCTTCGACGGCTTAACCGTCCTCGCCTCGAACTTTTCGACGGCGGCGCGGTCCGGCGCAAGACTGATGTTGAGATTCGGCATTTGTCAGTATTCTTTTTCGTTTACCATTCGCGTCCGTTTTCACAGTCCATCGTAATCACTCCGTTGCGGCGTCCCACGCGCGGGGAGCACAAGGGCGCAGCCGCCGCTCGCCTGGATGCTAACGGCGGCGGCTTCTGGATTGTCGGGAAGAGAGGGTTTAATTTTTCCCTCCGCGATTTTGTCGAGGCGCGCCCGCGCGGCGTTTGCAAGGTTCACTTCGTCGGCGGAGAGCTTTTGCATTAGTCGCGGCTTGGCAAATTCCACAATGAGGGCAACAGCTTCGCCTGAAAGCTCGCCCGGAACCTTTGAATCGTCAATGTCCACGGAGAACCCGCCGCTTTTGACGTCGCTTCTTATGCGCGCCGTAATGCGCTCTATGGCTACTTCAAGCGGGTTTTCCTGCGCGTCCGAATACTTTGCCTTGCTCTCCAAAGCCTTTACGAGCGCGCCCGCCTGGTAACTCGCAATATCCTCGATTGTAATTTTTACCCATCTTGCCATTAGACTGCCTTTCTAAGCGGCCTCGCGGAAGGTTTCCGCAAAGTCGATTTTTTCGATTTCGGGGCTATCGAAACTCCCTTTAAGAATCGCAAACGCGAGAGCCGCCACGACCGGAATTTGCGCGTTTCCAACCGCCGCAAGCCTGTCCAGCCGATGGGGAACTCCATCGCCCACTCCGCAAACTCCGGCGGGGGGAGATGCCCGAAGGATTCCAGAAAACGTCTGTTTAGCGAAGCCACGGTCGCATTGAATTTCGAATTGAGGACGGCTTTCGCCGGCATTCCGTTTGCGGTTTTGCTCGCGACGACGCATCCCCAGAATCCAAAGCCGCTGCCGTATGGTTTTGCCGAGATTCTCAGCGCCGAGTTTGACGCGCCGCGTGTCGTAGCCGAGCGCGTTGAGGTCTTCAAGGACGCGCTCGACGCCCCTGCTTTCGAGCATCGGCGAGTTTTCCGCGAAGACGTATTCAGGCTCGACTTCCCCGACGATGCGGGCCATTTCGCGCCAGAGCCCGCTTCGTTCGCCGCAGATTCCAACGGCTTTCGGATTCGCTGAGGAAATGTCCTGGCACGGGAAGCCGCCGCAGACGACGTCGATCTTCCCGCGCCACGGTTTGCCGTCGAATGTCCGCACGTCGTCCCAGATTGGGAAGCGGGGCAGGATTCCGTCGCGCTGCCTTTGGAGCAAAATTTCACGGCAATAGGGTTCGATTTCGACGGCGCAGACGCAGGTATGCCCGCAAAGCATTCCGCCGAGTATGCCTCCGCAATCCTCCCGCAGGGGGCTAAAAGCAAAGTCTCGGCAACGTAAGGCTAACCGAGAAGCAGCCAAATACTGGGGTCTTTGGGGCGAAATAGGCCGCAAGTTCAACCTGTCGGCTGCCGAGCGCGAAACCTGGCGGCGCGAAATAACCGAGGAGATTTTCGGTGGGGAATACAAGAGCCATAGGGCGTTTACCCACGGGGACTACGATGTCGTCCTCGGCGCGATGCGCGAACTCCTCGCGCGCGACGAACTCGTCATATCGCCATTGAAAATTATTCGGATGTACATTGACGGAGAGGAGCGGCGGATAGCGCATTTAATAGACGAACTCGACATGCCGCCCGCCTACATTGCGGCCGTTTCCTTCGGGAAGTTCCACACGCGGCAATGGCGCGGCGCGCTCCTTGCGCACGAACTGATGCAGCTCTTCTACACACTCTCGGCGCGAAAAAGAGCCGCCGAGAGAAAAGGGCGAACCCTTGCCAAAACAGCGAAACACCGCAGAACCGCACGCGAAATCTCCGACAACTGCCCCTTCTGATGCAAACCGTCCACGACTACCTCCGAGCCCGTCTGTTGAATCAGGCGGGCGTTTTTGAGCCCGCAGAACCCGCGCCGAGCCTCGACGAAATCGCCCGAATCCAGTCTTGCCCATGCTTCGAGGAATACCGCAAGAATCGCCTAATCATGGGCTACTTTCGCTACGGCTCCCTTCAATCCCAAATAGGCCGCGCAAAGTACGATAATATCAGCTCGATTGAAAAACGCCTTTCTATATATAAGAGCGACCACAACCGCGAGCACCTCGTGGACATCGCCAACCTCGCCATGATAGAGTTCGCCACCCATCCGGACTACCCTTTCAACCCATCCGATGACGGCGTCCACGCCGCGCGAAAAAAATGAACCGGCAACCCCGTTTCAATGCCCTTGCAAGTCCGTTGCAGGGGCTTTTTATTGCCGGCTCAGGATATGTTCGCGACGGCTCGACGAGGCGAAAACCGTTCCAAATCTTACTTCATTTTAGGGATTCGGCGCAAAAAGTTTCCAAACTCAAACCCAAAGGCCAAATCCGCTCCAACCCTTTATTTTTCCCGTAATTTCCCATTATTTCCCGCCATTTCCCGTTTCCAAACTCATCCTTCAAACATCACCAAAAATTTTGCTAACATAGACGCCCCAACGGATATCTCCAAATCCGCGATTTTTTGTCTAACACTTTTGTAACATATAATAAATTGTATCGTAAGATTTCTATCGTCAATCATTGTTGGGACGAGCTTATATATGTTAGCGCCTATGATGACCTTGCAAGTCTGCCACCTACTTGCTGTATAGTGCATTATAGTTTTTTTCGCCTCTTTAAATATTTTATTTATGTTTTTATAGTTGTCGACTTATATGCCGTTTACGCGTGTAATGCCTTTGAATGCTTATTTTGCATTAAATTTGTGAAATATTATAATGTTTACGATACTATTTTCTCCATACCTTTCGTGTTTATATTTTAATATGGAGTATCTATTATTTTTATGTGCGTAAATTTTAAAAGATCATTTCTCTTTGACTCATTGTAAAATTTCATAGCCCGCAAAGATTGCCGTGGTCTGTCATTGCTACAGTTGGCATTTCAAGCTTTTTAGCGCGTTATTATGTTGGAAATTTTTATACAGTTCTCCAAGAAGCTATGATCCGTATGAACATGAAGATGTACAGAATTTTTCATTTTTATATCTAAATTTGGATTTAACAATGGCAGAAATAAATTTCCCGGTCCGTTTTAGGAGTTAACTTTTTGATAAACTCATTTGCAGCCTGAATGGAAAGATGTCCGTGGGAGCTTCTTCTCCGCAATTCCAATGGAGATTTTTCTATAGGTTTTGAGTCATCGTAGTATGCCTCTATTATAATTCTATCGGCTTCGTTGCAAAATTCGATTTCACTTTCCGACCATTCTCCAAAATCCACCATATAGACAGATTCTAACATCTCGTCATTTAGTTTGTAGGCAACGTTTTCTATGCAGTCGTGTTTCAGAGGTATAGTTAATACCGCCATATCTTGAATTTTAAAGTCTTCCCCTGTTTTAAATGTTTGCCACTTTAATTTTTTTGCAACAGGAATTTGTTTGAATATAGCGTCTCGAGTAGGTTTGTTTGCAACAAATATCGTTTTCGTGTCTTGCGGGAAAAACTCCAATCCCGAGCAATGGTCTAAGTGATCATGTGTTATGAGAACACAATCAATATCGCAGCAATCTATGTACCCTATACTTTCTTTCGTTAACCCTATATCAAATAGGCAGTTTAAAGAGCGAGTCAATATTTGGGCACATATCGCGTGCTTGGTATTCTCAATAAATCTAATCGGCGCAACAGACTTAAATATTGAGCTTTTTGAGTGGTCAAGAAATTGCATTCCCAATCTATAATCAAAAGATTTTAACCTGTTTTTTATGTTTTTCTCAAGATAGACTCGGTTGACTTTTTGCAGAGACGGTGCAAATTCTAAGATTCCTTTTACTGTATCAGCACAGATATGGGCATATATATCTTCCATTCTATCGCGCCTTAATTTTATTTTGCCGGCATCGAGGCTGGATTGCTCCATGCGCTGAATCGCCTTCTTGATAACTTCTATTTCCGCAAATCTTAAACGCTCTAATTGTCTTTCGCTAAGTTTTTCCATAAACAGCGATAATAATAGATATTCGCGTAAAGTTAATGTTGCGAATTGTCCCCAAATTTAAGCCTTTATTTTAAATGTAAATATCTTTATATTTATTTTGTATTATGGCGCATAAACGTTCAGATGTTTTCAAGACTAAATGGCTAAAGATTTTTCATCTGCCTGCTTTTGATGAAGAAAGAGCGTTAAATGAACTGAACTCTTTGCCGTTTTCTGATGAAAGAGATTTTCCGCTCATTAAATTTTTGTTTTCCGAACTACCGCAAATATTAGACGAACGTAGAAATGAGTATGTTTGGAATTTGGCAAATGCGTACGCCTATTTTTGTCTGAATTTTTGGCAAGCGCGAGTGGCTTTTGTTCCTTTCCCCGAAACCTATGCAGAAATTTTAAAAGAGGCGTTGGAAAGTAAATCCGATATATTTTCTTCTAAAATACGGGCTATTGTGGAACTAACCGCAGATACATCTCTGGGCGGGGCTTGTGGATTTAATAGCTTTGAATTTAAAAATTTGGCGGCTGTAAAAGAGGCACAAGAAATAGTTTACAAGGGAAGATACGAAGATTTTCTAAGCGTCGTCGGTCGCGCAAAATATGATGAATTTGAAAAGAAGATTTTATCGTCAGAAGAATTTAAGCGCGACTGGGCTTTGATAAAATCGCTCTATCCAAAAGAAACATGCGTCGAAGGCAAATTGCGTCGGCGTCTATTAAACGAGCGTGCGTGGACGCTTGATGGCGGAGTTTCTTTCAATACGCAACAATCCGAATTTGAAGCAATATTTGAACTTTTTTGTTGGAAGTATTACTTGTGGGCAATGGATGGCGATAAGCCCTACATAATGAAACCTTCAGTAAATATTACTTCGCTTGGCACGCAGATCTTTATACCAGGATATATTTCATACGACGCCAAACGAGACTTTAACCACGGTAAAATTTCGCGCCTGCACAAAGCAAAGGGCGTACAAAAGCAGGGATTGGCATTTACAGAGAGCCGCACACGCCTTGCCGCATTAAAAAAACTTGCGCTCGAAGCCGAATCCGAAGGAAGAAAAAATAAACTTAAAGGCGACAAACTATTAGACTTTATCGCCCGCGCCATCGGCCGTCCCAACATGGATTTCAGATCAATTAGAAAACTAATAGAAAGATAAAAACATGGGTGGAAAAACATATTCAAAAAGTAAAACAATTAAAGATTTTAATGATGCATTAAGAAGCCCATGGACTTTATACAAAGCTCGTTGCGTCAACTGGAGCGGAAAATGTAAAGAAGGCGAATACTATTCCGAAATAATTTCCGAAAAATTATTAGAAGACATAGGTAATTTCAATATTGTTAAAATTGCAAGAGAGTCGTATTTCCAAAATCACTCTGGAGAAATAAAGGCTTTTACAAATAGAGGTGAAGAAATTTTAGCAAAGTCTTTATTAAATAAAAAAATAGAAGGCATAGGAGAAATTTTTGACTACCAGATACCGCTTAAAAAAAGCCAAAAAGATACTGGTGTAGGGAAAATAGACCTTGTTTCAATTGATGGAGATAAGTTGAGATTGATAGAGATAAAGGCAGAAGATGCAATAGATACTCTTTTGCGTTGTGTCCTTGAAGCTTACACGTATTCCAAACAATTGGATTCCGATAGATTCAAAAGTGAATATACTGAAAAAAAGGAAATGGCGTTTGGGAATGGAGAACCTATTCCCACTGTGCTTATTCCTGAAACGTGCAAAGCTGCAAAAGAGTTCCGTAATAACGAGCGTCCGAAAGTTATTGAACTTGCACAGAAACTTAAGGTAAATATCAAAATTTTTGAGATAAAAAAATATGAACTTAGTACAAACATTAAAATATTAGCTAACTCTTAATTTTATCCCCCCTCTTGCGATATTTCTCAAGAGGGACATTTTTTATTCAGGGGACTTTTAATTCGCCCCCATATATTTCTGTTATCAACCTTTGAGTACAACAAAAATCTCCGAAGAGTTCATCTTTGTGCGCTATAATATATTCTTGCGAGTTTGTATGGAACGGAAGGAGATACTCTGGTGACATCTCGTTTATAAACTTTTTTAAATCTTCGCGTGTGGAATGCCCCCCTGTATGGAGATTTTCAAAGATTATATTAGTATCGCCCATTAAATCTCTATACTGTCCACGCTTGTCGAATTCGGGAGTTAGATACCCGCTCCACATGGAGTATATGAGAACGAATTTTCCAATTCCGCATGCCTTTTGAATATCCCGAATGCGATTTAATTTTAAAAGATATTTATGCGGATTTTTTGAGATTTCTTCAGCAGTTATAGAAGCGTTTTTACGGTAAACAATATCCCTGAAATCCTGAAAGCCAAGTTTCTTAAAAAAAAGTTCAAGTAAAACTCTTTGGCTTTTGGCAATATCATCTCGCGATAAGACCTTTACGTATTCCCAAGTTATTTGCGGAACTTTTGCTCCGGATCTGCCCATAGCCCAAAGTATTAAAGCTGTGTAAATATCGCAGACAAAAATTCTCTTGTTGCGCCTTGCCGCTTTGTATAATGTGACAATTCTATCGACATTTATAGCGGAGCATATTGCAAAAACGGGTAGATTTGAATTTGCTGAAATTGTTTCAGTGATCTTTTTTGCAAGCTCTTCTTCGGTTTTTATGCTGCCTTCCCGAGGCTCTATGCAAGTGCAATCGGCAATTAAAATATTTGGCTTTTTCACTGCATTTAATATGCGCGTAATGCAATGATGCTTGCGTCCGCCTGTGCGAAAATCGCCAGAATAGAAAACCGTCTTCCCGTCCGCCTTTACAAGGAATGCGTAGGAATCTGGCACGTTATGGTCGGTCAAAAACGGCGTTATTGAAATGTCTTTAATTTTTACTTCTTCGCCGCTTTTAAAATGCAGAAATTTGCGATCGATTTTATCAAATTTGTCTCCATTAAAGGCTATCATTATTTGCAAAATACTTTCCGTAATTTCGCCGCAATACATTGGAATATTTGGGGGAACTCCGCCAAGCAATCCGAAGTGATCAGGATGCGCATGCGATAGGAATACGGCATCGGTATTTTCAATCTTCTTGGGTAACGTCGCCTTTTCGCCGTAAAGTTCCAGTCCGGCGTCTATAAATATACTCGCGCCCGAATTGCTTCTAATCTCAATGCAACTGCCGCCAATTTCTTTATCTCCCCTGTGTATAATCAATTTCATAAGCCCATATTATATGCGGAGAATAAAATATTTTAAAGTGCAAGAATTGTCCCCAATTCTCGCCATTATAAAAAGCAAAGTACGTGGTATTATGCAAAAAATAAAAATTTTATGAAATATTATTTTGCATACGGCGCGGATTTAAATAGCGAGATATTTGAGAAGATATGTCCGAGCCTCGAAAAAATTGCTTCGGCAAGGCTCGATGACTATGAATTTTTTGTCGATGAATCGGGTAAGCCAAATATAAAAAAATCTGTAAATGAACATGTGTATGGCGGAATCTGGAGAATATCAGATTCTGATTTCAACAACTTGGAATCTCCGTACAGTTTAGGCCTTTTGCAAACTAACGTAAAAATCGAAAAATCTTTTTGCAGCGGGGGAATCCCGAAAGATGCGGAAATTTTTACATGCATTAACAAATCTTCTAGCTTTGGGATATGCAAAGACGCAAGTTTGCAGGACTTATTTTACGGCGCGTTGGACTTCGATTTGCCGGAATTCTATTTGGAATTTACGCAGCGCTTCTATGCCAAATATGTTTTTATCTACTCTAAACTTCTAATGGGATACGAGAACGATTACATCACCAAAAAATTGAAGATAAAAGAAATTGGCAAATGCCAAACTTGCGAAAAATATAACATTGAAAAAAGCGATGGGAAAGCCATTCTAAAAAACGTCCCAAGCGAACTAACCCACGGGAGAGGCTTCATATACAAGTTGAATAATATGAGGCAATTGGATTTCTTTGACGGAATTTTTGCAAATAGAAAATTTTTCCGCCGCTATCCAATCCGCATAAAGACAACTCAAGGAGAGATTTTTTTGGCGTGGTGCTACTTTAAGGAAGAACCTTTAAACTTAGGTATATTGGAGGTAATGGAATGAGAGAAATACAAAAATCATCGCGATACAATAACTATATTAAGGCTATTAAGCTGATAAAGCTTAAGAGGAAAGTTTCGACAAGTTTTCTTCAACGAAACATAAAGATTGGGTTTGGTGAAGCTTGTTCAATAATGAATGATTTGGAAAGGCGTGGATTCATTCGCATAGCGGAAACAAAATGCGAGGTAGACGCTTCATTATTTGACGTCGATGAAGCATTTTTGGCTCACACCCGAAACTATCCGCAATTTAAACTCCCAAGAGGTTATAACTCAAATAAAGATTTTCTAATAGATTCTGTACAACGAAATCTGCAGAAATTTTACCCAAATACTGAAGCGGAAATTCCAGAGCGCATCAATGATGAAATAGATTTTTTATCTAAGACAGGCTTTGATAATATATTTTTAATTGTTTGGGATTTGCTTGAAACCATGCGCAAAGACGGGCTATCCGCGCGTTGCTTTAGAGGGAGTGCCAGCGGTAGTATCATCGCATACATTTTGGGAATTACTGAGTTTGATCCAATAAAATACGGATTAGTTTTCGATAAGTTTTCGGCAGCGCAAAATTTAAATATTCCAACTTTTCATATATCTGAAGAGCCTTATCTTGTTGAGGATTACTTATATAAAAAATACCCCAATGTCTTCCACAATGGCGGAGGAATAATAGCTATCGGGAATTATCCGCTTCCTGATTTTCAAGCAAAAGACTTTAGGACTCAGGCCGAGGAAAGTGGCGCAATGATTATTGGAGCGTCAGCCAACGAGTTTGAGGATATCGCGCGCGAGTTATCAGAAATGATAGATGCTACTAAGGATCCAAGCGATTCTGATGTATTCAAATTTTTTGAAAATCCCGATAAAAACTTCTTTGGAATACCATATTTTCAATATAAGTCGGCTAAAGAATATGCCAAAAAATTAAAGCCAAATTCGTTGTTAGAACTGGCCGCTATAATTGCTTACAATCGGCCGGGGTGTTGCGATTTGCTCGATGAACTTATTGCAAATAAAATAAATCCAGATGGCGTAAGGAAAATACACCCCATCATTAGCGAGATTACAAAGGAAACATACGGCGTTCTTGTTTTCCAAGAACAATGGATTGGAGCGGCACACAAATTAACTGCTTGCGATTGTTTAACCTTAGGCAAGTGGCGAAACGCTTTGAAAAAGAAAGAATGCGATTCGGCTCTTAATGAAGAAATTTTAGGCGCAATAATTGATAATTTGCGATTAGAAAGAGAAGCGGCCGAAGAAATCCTAAAATATTTGGAGAAATCTATAACTACGGCCTTTAGCAAATCTCACGCCTTAGGCTGCGCAAAAATCGCCTTTGAAATTGCAAAATTGAGAGTCGCATTATTAAGCGCCTAATCTCGACTAAATCTAACAACAGATGCATTTATGGTTTTGAGGGGGAAATCTCAAAATACCTCTTGGTATATCCTTACTTCTGCGGGAAACCAACCCAGTATTTGAAGTCATTCACAATTGCGGGTTTTAATATAAATATAGGGAATAACTACTGATAGTATAATTATGAAATACAAAGAATTCAAAGAAACATTCTTGAATCCAACGCAAAATGATTCGATTGAAAATTTTAATGGATGGGAAACATTTTCTAGCGATGATTGGGAAGATATATTGTGCGAGCAACCTCAGTTTGAAAAAAAAGCAAAAGAATATAAAAACGGATGGCTTGCTCTATTGATAGAAAAGCCAGAGCTTGCTTCTAAATGCGACAAGTGGGAAGAATTTAATACTGTGGATTGGAGCCGTCTTTTAAGTGAACAACCTCAATTTGCGGACAAATATGACAAATGGGGGGAATTTTCTGTCTCGAATTGGAAGACCTTGCTATTAGCGCAACCACAGTTTGTGAATAATTCTCCAGATACTATTTATGATGAATTTTCACCTGCTGACTGGAAAATATTTGAATATATAATTCCCGAATCTATTAAAGAAAGATACGTTAAATAAATTCTTAATCTAAGTCGTTATCTTATTTAATAGGCTCACAACCACTTATCTTCGTAAAAGTGGTTGTTTTATTTTATAATTTAGCAATAAATTTTGTTTACTGCTCAGAAAATAGCTTGTCATGATGGAGAGCTAGTAACATGAGCGTAGCTGTTTTACGTTCTGAAGTTATTAATATCTTAGCGGGAATGAGAAAACCTTACAAGCGATGTCAATAACAGGGATATTATTCTTAAAGGGATAGTGCAATCGTACTATTACAAGGGAAACAATAAGCCCTAATATTTTTATATCAGTAATTTAAAAATGCTGTCGCTATTTGCTTAGTATTTAGTTATAATCTATTTTTGGAGAATCTTTCAGAAAATCCATTCATAAAAAATTAGTCAATGCATCTGCAAGCATAAGACTAAAATCCAAATTTTAACCTATGAAAAGATTGGGGAAGATTTGTTCGGATATATCAGCGGAAATATTTATATGAACGGGCGTTTTAAGAGAATCGCTTTTTACAAAACCCTTGGATTCAAGTTCGGATAAAATTGCGCGCGAAGCCCTTTCGGACATACCAGTTATTTCGCATATCTTCCCGCGGGGCGTTTCTCCAAAAGTCCAAAGCTCTTTTATAATGCGAAGGCAAAGTTCCGATTTCTTTGGGAATACCTCATGCATTAAGCGGGCATATCGGCTTATTACGGAATCCAATTTCAGGATGCCAAGCATGAAGTCCATTTGATCAAGCATTGTGGAAAGGAAAAATTCGCAAAATTTAATCAGGCTTCGCTCGCTAAGAGTGCCGCGTCCGTCAAGATCGCCTTGTCTATCCTGATCGGCGATTGCAAGCTTTGCGTAATACTGACTGCGGTTTCTTGCAAGCCCGCGGGAAATAGACCATATTCCGCCTCCGTTTAGTCCGTAAGCCTTGAGTAGAAAGCTTGTAAATATGCGCACAACCCTACCGTTACCGTCTCCAAAAGGATGAATCCACGCCAACCTGAGATGCCGCGGCGGCAATCAGAATTTCACCTATTGGGATATTTTTATAAGCCTCGCAGAACCTTGCGATGAACTTCTCTAAACTTTTTGAGGCTGGGGGGTGATGAGCGCCCACGGCAACTTCAAAATTTCGGAATTTTCCGGGAATGATTTGATATTCTTTGCCGCTTTGCGATTTTGAGAGTCGCATCGATTCCGGCAAATTTGCATAAAAAGTCTCATGAATTTTGAGCAATGTTCCGGGAGTAAATATATTTTCTTCCGTTGCGTAACTTAATATGGCGTTTTCGGTCTTTACATGGGCAAGACCTAAAAGTTGCTTGTCTCGCTCTTGCAGATTCGAGGAAAAATCGTTTTGCAAGGCGCGTTCTATGTCTTTCGGGTATGTATGGTATCCTTCGATTAAATTTGAATAGTAACTGTTCATGTCGGCGACGAGTGCCGAGACAGCTTTTGCCGTAATCGGATGAAGTTTTTCCTTTAATCCGCCGATTCTCTCTCTAATAGCGCCTGAAAGCGAGATAAGTTCAGGTGTGACGCGCGGCATCATGGGTTCCATAGTTGAAACCTTCATTGGAATAATTTTGCCGATGTTTTTGCCGATATAACTTTGCAAACCCACAACAGCAATAGCCAACTATTTAATCAATCGCTGCAAAACTATGGGAAATAATCTGGCCATCACGTCACTCATGAATTTCTTGTCGCCACACATTTTTGAGAAAAAGTCTTCATTTGCGGCATAACGGTTTGCGAGTATTGACGGAAATAATTTATTGTAAATAATACGGATAGTTTCTCTGTCGCTCTTTGCAAATTTTTGAAGTTCGGGATCATTTATAAGGTCGTTTTCTATCTGTTTTAAGACCTTATCCATTTCGGTAAAGTTGGTTCCAAATTGCTTGTTTATATCGTCGACAATCGCGGACAGCTTGTCTCGCTTGGGTTCGGATTTTTTCCCTTTACCTGTCATTGGCACGACTTTTCCGTCGGCTTCATCGAGCGCTATGCTTCCGTCATACTTCTTTTCGTTTTTGTAGTACTCTAAAAGTATCATGTCGTCCAAGTGGACCTTTTCACTTTTATCTCGCGGAATTACTTTCAGGAGGAACTTGGCAAATATGGCAAATTTAAGCAAGTCCTTGTCGTACATCCTGCATATTTGGGTTATGAAACCATAGAAGCTTACGAAGGACTCCAATGCGGACAAAAATTTATCCTGGTCTTCTCTCTTTAAATCGGAATAGATTTTGACGGAACTATCGAGAATTGACCGCATTTTGCCGATGGCATTTTTGTCCTGTTCTCCGCTTTTGAAGTAGATATCCGCGACATTGTCTATCTGTTCTTGCGTATATACAGCCGATTTATCGAGATAGTTTTTTAGGTCATATATGCGGTTGGGATCAGTTTCCTCTTGCAATACAGTAGCTTGATAAAAGGGCTGAAAGGCCTCTTTTATGTCTTCGGGGTTATTTACAAAGTCCAACACAAAGGTATCGGTTTTACCTTTGCATATTCGGTTTAGGCGCGAGAGCGTCTGCACGGCCTTGACGCCCGTCAGTCGCTTATCGACAAACATTGTATGCAACAGGGGTTCGTCGAAGCCTGTCTGGTATTTTTCCGCGACAATTAGAATATTGAAGTCGTCGCTCTTAAAATACTCTTTTAATTGGTTTTCTTTTATGGTTTCGCCGCTTTTTGTCTTGTTGCATTTTTCCTCAGTGTAAGAGACTTCTCCGTCGACAAGCTCTCCGGAAAATGCCACAAGCACGTCTAAGTTCTTATAGCCATTGTCTCTTATAAAATTTTTAAACTCTTTGAAATAGCGTATTGCGTGTAATCGGGAGGCGGTGACTACCATTGCCTTTGCGTGCCCGCCTATTTTTTTCGAGGTTATATCGCGGACATGCTCCAACATAATCGCCGTTTTTTGCGATATATTGTGCGGGTGTAGCGACTCAAATTGGCGGACTGCCCGCGATGCTTTGCGCTTGTTAAATTCGGGGTCGTTTTCCTCGCTTTTGGCAATTTTATAGTAGGTTTTGTATGTCGTATAGTTTTTTAAGACATCCAATATAAAACCTTCCTCTATCGCCTGGCGCATAGAGTAAATATGGAATGCGCGGTAGGTACCGTCGGGCATTTTAGTACCGAACATTTGCAAAGTCTTGCTCTTTGGAGTGGCGGTAAAAGCAAAAAACGACATATTTTTATGGGTCCCGTGCGAGGCCAGCTCCTGAACTATTTTATCCTGATAATCCGGCTTTGCGTCCTCGTCTTGGCTTGCAATTTTTGCCGCCTCTTCAAGCTCCTTTTCCATGTCAGCGAGGGCATATTTGAGCTTTTTTGCGGCCTCGCCCGTTTGGGAGGAATGCGCCTCGTCGCAGATTATTGCAAATCGCCGCCCGCCCGCCTTGATTTGCTCGAATATCACGGGGAACTTTTGAAGGGTTGTTATAATTATCGGGATTCTGTCGTTTATAGCTTGCAGTAGCTCCTTGGAATTTTTTTCGATCTTTTTAACGACCCCGCGGACGTGGTCGAACTGATAAACCGTATCCTGCAACTGCGAGTCCAATACCTTGCGGTCCGTAACGACAATTACAGAGTTGAATATTTTTTTGTCGTTTGCGTCGTGAAGCCCCGAAAGGCGGTGCGCAAGCCAGGCTATGGAATTAGACTTCCCGCTGCCCGCGCTGTGCTGAATGAGGTAGTTTTTGCCGGTTCTGTTTGCCTTTACGTCGGCCAAAAGTTTTGTGACTACGTCAAGCTGGTGGTAGCGCGGGAATATTATGGATTTTCTGCCGTCTTTTTTTACGTCAAGGTGAATGTATTTTTGGAGAATTTCCATTAGCCTATCCTTGCGGAGTACATTTTCCCATAGATAGGCAGTCATAAAGTTGTCGGGATTTGGCGGGTTTCCCTTGCCGCCGACTTCACCCGCGCCGTTTGAGCCTTGGTTAAAGGGCAGAAAGTATGTTGCGGCGCCGGCAAGTTGTGTTGTCATAAATACCTGCGCTAAATCGAGCGCAAAATACACGAGCAGGCGCTGATTGAAGGCAAAAATGGGGTCGCGTGGGTCGCGGTCTTTTTTGTACTGGAATATGGCGTCATCGACGTTTTGGCCTGAAAATTCGTCTTTCAGCTCAAGAGCGGCAATGGGAATTCCGTTTAGGAGTAAAACTATATCTATCGTATTTTGCGTATCGCTTGGCGAATAATGGAATTGGCGCACACAGTGCAAAATGTTGCTCTTATAGCGCACCGCAAGGTCCGGATTTATGGAGGTTTCAGGCGCAAAATACGCTACCATAAAATTTACGCCCCTATCTTTTATGCCGTGGCGCAAAACCTGAATTAGGCCGTCGGCTTCAACCTCTTCGCAAAAGCGCTTTATGAATCTGCGCTCGCAGTCGGAACCATAAATTACCTGATAACGCTCCCAGGCCTTGGGCTGGGTAGATTTTACAAATGAAAGCAAAGTTTGGGAGTCCAACGCCAAGCGGGCGTCAAAATTCTTGTCGCTTCCCTTGATGAATCCGCCCTCGGACGAGCACAAATACGCCTCAATGGCCTCCTCCAACTTGATTTCCCTGTGGTTAAAGTAAGTCATTTAAATTCATTGTAAATTTCTTTGAAAATTCCAAAATCAGACTTGAAATCGTCAATGCTAGGATCTGTGTCAGTTATTTCAGGAGAACTATGCGCCTCTGTAAAACGGCAGCATCTTTCAAAAATAGTATTTAATTCATTTTTCTTTTGATCTATTAATGCCCCTTTTACATTTTGAAATTTTGTCATGGAGATGTTAGGTTGATATCTCTTGACCACGTCTTGGAAAATATTCTGTTCTATTAGTACTTCAATAGTTGAACGTAAACAAGAATATAAATAACGTAAATCTTCGATTGTAATACTCTTGGTTGAAACATTTAATTTAGAATTGATCTTACTAATTCGCTTACTTACAGTATCTCTTAAATCAAAATTCTCTATTATTACACCTGAATATAGGGAATTATTTTGGGTTTCTATAAAACAGGATTCTTTAGACTTTGCGTAAATACAATTAAAAAGCAAAATATTGTGGGTAAACAAAATAACCTGACGCTCATTAGAAAGTTTTATTAGACGATCTGCTACTAATTCTATAATTCTATGATCAAGACTATTAACGGGATCATCAAATATTACAGTAGCTTTCGTAGAATTTAACTCAACTTCCGCAATAAATTCAGCCAAAGAGATTGCCTTTGTCTCTCCCTCGCTTAAAATATCTGAAATAGAATAGGATTTTTCTAAAGCCTGTTCTAGTTTTGTTGCTCCTTTTGAAGCCGAAAAATTAATTGTAATTGGAATTTTATCTTTTCGTAAAAACGTTAACTCTTCCTTTAGCTTTGTTTCAAATTTTTTTATAATAAGATTATTATTGGCTTCATTAAGTTTGAAACTTAACGATTTCGTGCTTAGTTTAGTTTTAGCTTCTCTTATGGCTTCAATGTATTCTAAATTCTTTATATAATTAGTTAGTTGGTCTTTATTTTTCTTGTATATCTGTTTGTCTAATAATTCATTTATCTCCCTGTTTATAATAGCAACTTTTGACGTAAGACCGTTAGACAATTCATTTAAGCGGTCTATTTCAGCTTTAAAAATTCGCTTTTCTTTCTCTAAAAGGTTATCAATATCAGAAAAATTAAATTCTTGAATTTGATTTTTCTCGTTATCAAGTACATTGTTCCTTATTTCTTTTGAGAAAGATGCTATTTTAATAAGTGCCAATGGAACAATATTCTCTTTTTTGTTTTCAGCAATTTCTTTTTCTCCAAATATGGGATATTTAAAAGAAAAATCACATGAGCCTTTAGGGAATTTCTCCTTTATAGCCGAAATCTCGCCTTGTATGTAAGAAATATCTTTATTTCTAGTAGAGTTTAAGACATTTCTATAGTCCTGTATTAATTTGTGCGCAGAGAAATCTCTCAATGGTTGTCTGCAAAATATGCACAGCTCTTCATCATTATTTGCGGGATAATTATTGGTTTTATCAAATTGTTTTATGTATTCTTCCGCAGATTCTATAAACGAAAGGAATTCTTTTGAATCATAAAGCTCCACTCCTTTTTCTTTTGCTATTGTTGATATGGTAGATTCTGAATCTTTTTTTAATAATAATAGTCTATTATTTAAATCTTCAATTTTTTTTAAATTTCCACCCAGAATAAACTCTTTAATTGAATTTTTATTTGATATTAATTTCTCAAGTTCAATTAGCCCGACTCGTAGGCTTTTTAATTTAGCATCTAGTACACTTAAATTTAATTCTTCTTTTTGTTTTATAAGAGAGTCTAACTTTTTAGAATCAGAATCATCGTCAAAATCAGACAATTCATTTAAAATATCTATTGTAAGACTTGATGGAGTATTGAAATAATATTCATGTTGTTTTGTACCTTTATGTAAAGAATCTGATATTTCGGGTTTAATTGACAAAGAGGCAATCTTTTTATCAATAAGATTTTCTACTTTGCCCAATTCTGAAGATAGAATTGAGAACAAATGGAATCCTGCTGGTATTATCATAATTTCACGTTTGGCACTAGTAGAAATACCAACACTCTTACTATCATATATTGATATTGAATTTAAGTCTTCTATAGCACTTCCATTCCATTCGAAAGACTTTTCTTCGCCATTAATGATACAATCGATTGTAGCATGCAACGAAGGTCTTTCTTTTGAAAAAATATTAGAGTGTATTTTTAAATCCTTGTTTTTATCATAGCAATATCCTAAAGATTTAAAAATTCTGCTATAACCAGATTTTCCTGTACCATTTTGACCATACACGACAGTTAATTTGTCCGAAAAGGTAATTGTTTGATTCGGCGATAGTTTGTTAACGCCACTTACATTAGAAAGAGATTTTATAGTAAGACTATTTATCCCCTTTCCCTTAAAACTATATTCCTTTCTTTCAATTCTCGGTAATGGGGAGGATAATCCTAAACTATTTTCAAGATAACAAAAAATCTTATGCCTATCATCATCGGTTATATCTTCTTCCTTTGATATAACCATATCAAGAAGTAATGATGCCCACTCACCTTTTTCTTTTGCCCATTCTGAGAGGAAATCAATAACCTGACGTTTATGAATAGTTTCACTTTTCATGCTATTAATAAATTTTGTGTTTTCCAGTTATACATTCGAAGATAAGGGATTTTTTGTATGCGTCAAGTTTTTGTATTATATTTTGCTTTTCTGTAATATATTTATCTATTTGGGAACACTTACTGTCTAAATAATCTGCTATCTTTTCCTGGGTTTGTAATGGGATTGACAATATTAAGGATTGAGCAAATTTTTCTTTTGTGAAATGTGCTATTGTGGATTTGTTACATATAAGATCTATATATCCGACTGATTTTAGTACTATAAGCCAATAATGAAGAAATCTATTAGAATTTCCTTTTTTAGGAACAACCCTGTGTAACGCATTTTGAAAATAACATGGAGATATGTCATCTTTCCATATACTTGATATACCTACATCTCCACCTTCGGTTACCAATAGATCATCACGTTTCAAACGATAGATATCTTTTTCTGGTTCTGAAATCCACATATATTTCACTTCATCTAAGCGAAATGTTCCAGATGATAAATTTGCCGCACAAATATAAGGTTCGTATGTATCTCCTGATGATTTTTTCTCTGGCTGCAACATTTTCCCAAGTTGAATAGAATACAATCTGGAAATTTTGGTCACCTCCCAATCGTCGGGAATATCGCCTATCCATTCTATGCCGCTGGGTTTGAGGGGGGCGGACTTATCAAGGCCTTTGGTGACGGTTTCGGATATCAATGACTGCTTATAGGCTTTGAGTTTTTCTATGCTCTCCTTCTGCTTGGCTATCGTCGCGTCTATCTCCCCGCATTTCTCGTCCAAATAATCCGCTATCTTCTGTTGGGTTTTAACTGGTGGGAAGGGAACCCTTATTTCATTCAACATTGAAGTCGTTAACTGGTTTATTGTTGACGTATTGTAAGACGCCAAATGGTACTCAAATACTCCAGCATTGAAAACATAAAATAAAAATTTATTATACTTACTTCTAAATATGGTTGTAAATGCGCCGTAAGATAGTTTCTTCCCATATGTAATTACAAATGCTGTCTTTCCAACCAAATTTCTACTTCCATTTCTGGAACAAATAAGGATATCTTCATCTTTCAGAATTTTATTCTCAACATCGATAGACACATATACATTATCATCACGATCTAAAACCAGTTTACCATTTTGAATATTAGAGGATCTTAGGACTAATGTTCCTGAGTTATCAGTTATATCTTGAGGGGAATAAGTTAATCCTATTGTTTGCTCTCCTAATCCTTTTAACCTTCTAACTTCCCAATCGTCGGGAATATCGCCTATCCACTCTATGCCGCTGGGTTTCATATTGACGCCCTTTCGATTAAATCGGTTATGTTTATCATAAACTGCTCTAACCCCCACATAGATGCGCATCTATTGTGAAAATTTATGGACATTAGTATCTTTGATCTGGCTTCAATTTCTAATTCTTTTTTTAAAAATAATCTCTCTAAGAGTTTCTTATGGTTTTTTAAATGTCCTTCTCTTTTTATTTGGCTACCTTCTAAATAGTTCACAAAAAATAGGTTATCTGAGTCCCTAATTAGAAGAATATGTTCCTTTTTTAGGAAGTGCTTATACAACCGCTCACCGTATTGTTTATCAATAATTACTCTTGGTGTAATTGCACACTTAGACTCAAGGTTATATGCTTCTATCAGAGCTTTCCCTATTATAAAATTTTCATCAGAATATAATTCTCCAACTGTTATTCCGCCGCGAGAGAGATAACCATGGCTTAAAGTCATTCCTACTATAAATCCCCTAACAATATCTACTAAAATTGTGAGAGATTCTAGTTCGTCATTCTCATGTACTTCTTTATAAATACATACATTATCCGAAAAATATTTAAATTTAAAACCAGTACATTCTTTATATCGATTAACCCTATTTTGATTTACTTTTTGCAACAGTCTGAAGATAAAGGGTAAAAGGTCACATTCTGAAGGATTTCTAAACGCATTACGAATTCCCAAGACATCAATATAAGCCAGAACGCACTTTTTGTATTGCATGTCATATGAGCTCATTATTCAAAAATCCTTTCGATTGAGCCTTTCAGTTCGGACTCAATTTGCAAAATTTCCCGCTTAAGTTCCTCGGAAGGCGCAGGCGGGGTATATTCGTAAAAGTAGCGCGTAAATGGAATTTCGTAGCCGATTTTTGTCTTGCTTTCGTCTATCCAAGCGTCGGGGGCGTAGGGCAAGACTTCGCGCTTCATGTATTCTGCGACGTCTTCTGAAAGCGGTATGTTTTCGGTATCGCGCAATTTTGGATCCGCCTGAACTTTCCCTTTTTTTAGTATGGGCTTTCCGCTTTCGTCCCGCAGGGGGCGCTCAACAACAACCTTGCGGTAGCCAAAGTCTTCATTCTTAAAAATCTTGCTTAGCTTGTTCTCGCGGAAGTCGCCATAAATCTTTGCGATTTCATCTATGGCGGTTTGGGGTATGTCGTTCCGCTTGTTACCAAGGCTCTTTCGGCGCTTTTCATACAGGCCATTGGCGTTTATAAGCTGAACTTTGCCCATGCGGCGCTTTTCTTTGTTATTGCTTAACACCCAAATATATGTGGCAATTCCCGTATTGTAAAATATGTCGTTTGGAAGGGCGATAATGGCTTCAAGCAAGTCGTTTTCCAATAGGTATTTTCTGATATCGCTTGGGCCGCTGCCGGCGTCGCCGGTAAAGAGCGGAGAGCCATTGTGGACTATCGCCACGCGGCTGCTGCCTTCCTCAACAGGCTTCATCTTAGCGACGGCGTTTGAAAGAAAAAGCATCTGGCTATCGCCTATTGCAGGAAGCCCCATAAAGAAGCGCCCGCCATTTTCTCTGGTAAGTTTTACCTCTTTTTCAACGCTCGCCTTTTCCTTCTTCCATTCCCTGCCAAATGGTGGATTGGATATTATGTAATTGAATGTCTGCTTGGGGAATTGGTCGTCAGAAAGAGTGTTACCGCTGCGTATTAGGCTGTCGTTCTCGCCTTTTATGAGCATATCGGCCTTAGCTATGGCGTAGGTTTCGGGGTTGATTTCCTGCCCAAAGCACAAAAAAGCCGCTGAGCTATTGTGCTTTTTTATGTATTCGCTTGCTATGCTCAACATGCCGCCCGTTCCGCAGGCGGGGTCGTAAATTGTGCGGGCTTCCTTACTTGAAAGCATGGCGTTGTCAAAATTTAACAGTATGTGCACCATGAGCTCTATAACCTCGCGCGGAGTATAGTGCTGCCCGGCCTCCTCATTGTAGCTTTCGGAAAATTTGCGGATTAGCTCCTCAAAAATGTAGCCCATTTCTATGTCGCTCACCCGCGAGGGGTGCATGTCGGCCTTTTCGGTGCCAAATTCTTGCAATACGGTAAATAAGAGTCCGTATTCGCGCATTTTAGGCAGCTCGTCTTTTGCAAACTCAAATTTTTCAATGATTTCGCATACGTTTGGTGAAAAGGCGTTAATGTAGGAGGCAAAGTTGTCGTCTATATGGTCGGGGTCGTCAAGAAGCGTGCGCAGGGTGTATTTGCTCGTATTATAAAAAGGATGTCCGGAAGCTTTTGTTAAAATTTCGTTTCGCATTATATCGTTATCCATGTCGCGGCATTTTTCAAAGGCTACCAAAACGGCAGATTTTGTTTCTTCCAATATGGAATCAAAACGCTTTATGACTGTAAGCGGCAAAATAACCTTACCGTACTCGTGAGGTTTATATACACCGGTAATCTTATCGGCTATTGCCCATATGAGCGCGGCCTTGTTCGTGATCTTTGAATTTAAATCCATTTTATAATATAAATCCGTCAAAATTATTACAAATCGCACATTCCCGTTCAATTCAATTTATGAACAAAGCCGCAGTAAGTGAAAAAGCGAAGGCGATTTTCCGCATTTTGCTAAAAAAGTGCCACTATAGTACCCCCACGAGGTAAAATTTTTTAAAAATTTAAAAAAATCAAAAAAAAGCGCGAGGTCTTCCTATACTCCTCTTATTATGGGAAAAAGTACATATCATATGAGAGGGGTGGAAGCCACAGTTGCTTCTATCGCAGACAATGTAAATTCTAAGGATGAAAAAGAGCTTGTAGAATCTACAACCATTAACGCAATCGCTCAGGATCCCTGCACGGTAATAGAAGACGGGAAAGGAGGTAATGAAGAAATAACAAAATACGAGTTTGTAACTACAGATTGGGATTTAGCGGATAGTAAATCTTGCCGGCAAGTCCCCAGAACTAATTCTGAAATTTTCAATGTGTTAAACAAAAACTATAGAGAGCATGGCGAATCCGAATTTTTAGAAAGGTTAAGAAGCTATTCCAATGGGGTTTCGAATGTGATTTCATGCGCGCTTCAGGTGATTTTTACGAACAATCCGAAATTTGCGGAACTAAGCTACAATGATTTCTTGAATAGGACGGGGTTGAAGGATGGTTGCTTTTCGGATCAGACGTTCTTAAACAATAAAAACGCCTTTAAGATAATCAGTAAAATTAAGGATTATGATACGCGCGAGAAATTACGAAATTGCGGGGTATCGGTAGTCGTAAAGTTCTTAAAAATATCTGAGCGGAAAGATTTTGAGGCATTAATTAAAAAATTTCTGTCTGGCCCGGCAGTGAGCAGAAGTAACGCCGAAAAATATCTTAATAGCTTATTCCCCACCAAAAAGCTTTCAGTAAGGCCAGAAGATGCCAAAAGCGGAATCATTACCCTGCAAGCAAAAAGCGATATTGAGAAAGTGGGTTCTCCAAACCGGTTTGGATGCGAGGATAATCCGGTAGATGCATCATTATTAGCCCCGGAGGAAGCGATCCAACAAAATGATTCTGAGGAGTTTCCAAACAATGAAGCCAATCCTGATATTGTTCTGGAAGAAGCAAATGGAGATAGCCGGGAGATTAAGTCCTTAGGGGTAAGAATAGATATTGTGGGCTACGGTCAGATTGATGCAGGAAAAATAGAGTCGTCGTTTGAGTCTATGCGCGAATACATCAGTTTATTCATGGACAGATATGCGGAGGGATCGCCCGAATGGAACAATATTGAGAAATTACTGAAATACTTAGAATCCCATCTGCTTAATAAATCCAATGTCGCCCAAAAAGATAGTTTGGATTTAGCGGATGTGGGTTCAGGCAATATATCCGAAAAAACCGAAGATTCGCCCAAAACAGAAGATACAGGGCTTAGCGCGAACCTCGGACTAACTGAAAGTTCGACAAACGCTTCGAAAGTTCCCCTCTTAGAAAAAGTTTCCGTTTTGATGAGCGGCTTTACGGGCAATGAAGTATTGGCGTTAAAGCAAAAACTGGTAAACAATATCACAAAAGTAATCAGAGAAAGCGGGATCGGTTACGTTTCAAAAGATCATCCGAGAGCCATGCAGATTGCGTGGGAAATCGTAAAGAACGGCCTGGACGCAGAAAAGCTGAGGGGCGTTAAGTCGGTTGCGGAATTATATAGCAAATTCTTTCCCAACGGCAATTCCAAGGAAGGAGGGCTATAATGCTTTCAGAAGTAGAGTCTGCCCATTCTAAAAAATGGGAAGTAGGGAGTGCCGAATTAAAAGCAAATGGGCTGGGGTTTATCAGGGCAAGCTCAGCTTTAGGGCCACAAAGTGCCCTAAAGCCGGCTTGCGGGGACGGGGGCAGAGCCCCCATCCCTCGCCCCACCCCGGTCGCTACGCAACCTAAAAAGAAAGCCGCTTCCACAGAAGGCGGGCGCAAATACATCATAAAGTTACGCTGCACCGAAGAGGAAAAAGCCAAGATAAAAGCTATTGCAAGAAGTTGCGAAATGGACGTATCCGAACTTTTGCGGGAGCTTATAAATAAGCATCTTGCCGGGATAAAAATCCCCACATTGAGGCCGGTTCGCCGGAAGCGCCAATTCGGTAGATTATATAAGGCGTACAAAGGATTGAACCGCATAGGTGTAAATATCAATCAAATAGCCAGAGCTATAAATATAATGGCAAAAGGCGGAAGATACCATGAGAGTTTTCCTGAAATCCTTTGTGAAATTATGTCAATAAGCGATAGCTTGCATGTGATATTGGATGTCATCTTAGAGGAGGATGAAGAATGATCGGCAAGCGAATAAGCCCGGATAAGGACTTGGAATATCTTTTGGGAAATACCGATTCTAAAGGGCGAGATAGGACAAGCGAAGTTGTGGGCGGCGGGAACTTGAGGGTAATAATGCATATGAGAAAATACGCCCGAAGGTATAAGGAGCCGTCGCTTACCTACGTTTATCGCGAGAAGCGTCCGCTTAGCGAGATAGGCGGAATAGAATTTGAAGAGCGCTTGAAGGAGTGCATATTAGAGACCTTTTTTCCGGGCTTTGACCATGAAGACTTCTACTACTTATTTATCAGGCACCACAATCCGGAGAGAAGCTACGAGTTAAATTTTTACACGCTCTGCATGGCAAATAACAGGCAATTTACGCTGTATTTGCACCGGCGCGACATAAAGGCCCATAAGCTTATGGGTAAAATGCTGCACCAAGAAAATCCAAAGCTTAGCGATCCAAGCAATAAAAAGAAGCTTCTCAGCGCGAGCGCGCGGCTGAGTGAAAAAGGAAGAGCGCTTTATTTTGAGGTGTGCCGATTGAGTTTTGATGGAATAGGAAAAGGCATCGTACGAACGCGAGACGAACTGTTTGGGATATTGAAAAGAGAGGGGATGGAAATCCCGCGCCAAGGCAAGGATTACTTTACGGTGAAGCGCGGCGATACCCGCATAAGGCTGAAAGGCCCTGCCGCCGAGAAGACATTTGATATAGTAAATGCTGATTTAAGGCAAAGTGCCGAAGTGGACTACCGCAAGTTGTGGGAGGCCGAAAACGAACGCCGTCACGACATTATAAAGTCAAGATATAAACATTTAAACGAAAGGAATATAAAAGATTATGAACGAGAAGATAAACAAGAGCAAAGACATGCAACCCATATTGGACGCCATGTTGGAAGTATCAAAGGAGAATATGAAAAACCTGATTCTGGATTCGGCATGCCAGAAACAGGAAATATACAAGATGATAGAAGAGATCTTGGAGCGCGAATTAGCGAAGTTTTCAAACGCTATGAAAGCAATGTTGGAAGCCAAATTAAGAAAGCTTTCGGAGAAGATCGCGTTTATGGAAGCGAGAGAAACGCAAAGGCTCCAGGAAATGGAGAGTATGAAAAAAGAGATAGTGAATCTCTCGCAAATAGCGAAAAACTATGCGAATGCGACACAGAACCTGCGCCGGATTTTGGATTATATAAATCAATATATGAAGCAAGCAGGCTAATATTAGAGATAATAAGCGGAATTACCCGTAGAAAATATACGCCATTTTCAAAGCTGGTGATAAATATATTAAGGGGTATTTTTGAGGCATTTGGAGTAAAGCCGCCTGATATTTTGGTAAAAATACCCGCACAAACTGCGGTAAGTCGCGAAAAGACTGAGGAGGAAAAGATCAATGAAGGCATAGCGTTTATATGTTCAAGGATTGAGAACAAGCGTGCGGACGATAAGTACATGGTGGACTTTGTCGCAAAGTTTTCCGTAAGGAATAATATACTCATAGCGGAGATGGTCAAAGAGTTGGACATGCGCGATAGCGAAAGCGTTTTGAAGAGTTTTGAGAGGTATAAGGGCGCCTACGAAGATAGAATTTACGGCTATGGGCCGGAGCGCTAGCGGGAAAATTTTAATCGGCAGTGGCAAAAGATATGGAAAATTTGCTAAGAGAGACGATAATGCGCTGGATATTGCGAAGGGGCATACGCATAAGCCGGCTTCAGAATCCTGCACCGCACCTAAGCGGCAGCCGCTCCACGAGGTACCGCCAAGCCCGCAAGTACAAAGAGTCATTGGAATCGGAGAAAAAACCTTCGGAAAATTTTGACGAGAAGAAAGGCAGGCCATGACGGAAAAGAAAAAAGTTGTTGGCTATGCCAGGGTGTCAACGGCAAACCAGCTAGCGAACATAGACTACACTTCAATAGACTCGCAGATCCAGATAATAAAGGATTACGTTGCGTCGCGTCCGGAACTTGAGCTGGAGGAAATTTTTATAGACCGCGCAAGGAGCGCTAAGAATATGAACCGTCCCGCGATTAAGGATATGGTAAGGCGCATAAAAGCTGGCGGGATAAGCTATGTTATAAGTTACCGCCTTGACCGAATCACGAGGGAGAAGTTCAGCTACTATGAATTTGAGCGGATACTGAACGATTTTAATGTAAAAATCATTTACACGAACGACCTCAATACCGACGACACTCCGTCTGGCGAATACGTAAAGGACATAAAGATAGCAAGCGCAAGCTTTGAGCGCATGCAGTCCTCCCAGCGAGTCAGGGACAAGATGTATCAAACCTTAAAGCAGGGCTACCATGTTTCGGGATTGCCGCCGATAGGGTATCTGAGCGGACGCGAGTCAAAGACAATAGTTGTGGACAAAAATTGCGCTCCTCACATAAAAAAGATTTTTGAAGATTTTTTATTGGGCAAGAAACCTAGCCAAATATCGAATGAATTTAGCGATGCGGGCGTCTGCATTCCGCCGAGAAAGTTGCGCTGCGGCAAAGTTTTTAAGGCAAAGCCATATAGTGAGAACATAATAAGAAAGATTTTGTCAAATCCAACCTATGCGGGTTTTGTATTTAGAAGGACTAAGGGGCTTGAACTATTTAAAGGCAGGCACAAGGCGATTATATCCGAAGATACTTGGAAAGCCGCCCAGAGGAAGCTTGAAGAAAACAGGGGCAAGCGGGATTATCCGAAAATCAAAAAGCGCAAGGATTACCTTTTAAAGGGGAAGCTTTTTTGCACATGCGGCGCCCATATGACGGTCACTTGGAGCGGCAACAAGCACAAAGACGGCAGCAATTATTACTATTACACTTGCACGCGCAAGATCCATAACCGCTCGAATTGCGGCTGCAAGACACAAATAGCGATGCGCATATTGGACAATGTGCTACTTTCGGCGCTCGCGTATGTAGGCTCAAGGGGACTGAGCGCAAAGGACGTTGAATCTTCTACGGAAACCTACAGGGAAAGTCTTATTAAAGAGGAAGCGGAGCTAAATTACGGCATCAAGCGCCTTAAACTTGAAATAGACAGGGCGCTTGAGCGATTTGGGGAATTGGGAGATGACGATATATTAAAAAACTCGTCAAAGGAAATTTTGCGGAAGAAGGCGCAAGATTTGAAATTGCGCGAAGAGCGGTTAAGGGAAGTAGAAAAGGAGCTTTCCGCACTTCATGAAAAGTTTGACATGGGAAAATTGCAGATTGAATCCGCCTTGGGAAACTACGAGGGCATACACGAGGAGCTTACTTTTGAAGAAAAGTCAAAACTTGTGGAGGCATGCATAAAGAAGCTTGTTATTTGCTGCGACAGCACAAAATCAATCAAGAGAAACTGTGTGCTAAAAATCTATCCCACGGAGGAATACGCGAAGGTCTTGGGAGACTTTCTTCAAATAAAGTTCAATATAAATAATAGCCGCGGCTTTGGACTTTGGGAAATAACCTCGCCCTTTAAGCTTACATGTTCCGATTGGGTAAAAGCCAATGAGAAGAAGGCTGGCCCTAGGGGAAGGCATTTTATACATGGCGCGATATCGCGCTTGGAGGAAATGCGAAAAAATAATTTATCGCTTAGAAAAATGGCGAAGAACTTGGACATAAAGCACGGTATGCTGTGGCGCGAAAAGCGTCTTTTGGAAGGGCTGTCACTTGAAGCTACAAATTTCTTAAAGCGGCTAAGATACGTGGAGGACATACAAAAATTTAACTTTAGATTCCTTGAAAACGTGGCAAATGTTCCAGCCCGATTACAATTAAGCATGCTAAAAGAGCGCTTGAATAAAAGGGTATATCCCTCCAGCAAAAATTAGTGAAAATTTTGAGCGCTTGATACGTCTTTTTATGAAAGACGAAATAGTCGCAAGAATTGGATTTAATGGCGGAGTTGTGGAGATCTCAGAGGATGTACTTTGCAAGCACACGATTTTTATAGGTTCAACGGGCAGCGGAAAGACTACTTCTTGCAATGTGCTTTTGCGCGACTTAATCCGCTATAAGGCAGATGACAAAGAGCGAAAGCTCGCCCTAATCATATTTGATTTTAAAGGCGACAGCGCTTTGGGGAAAATAAGAACTTGGGCTAATGAGTGCAGCAGAGGTAGCGATGTATTGGATTTTTCTCCGGACGGGCAATTTTACTACGATCCGCTTTGTGGATTTGACTCCCTAAGGAAGCTCTCTCAATTTGCAGAGGGTATATTGGAGGTAGTTCCCGAAGAGGGGGAGCGCTACTGGCAACACGCTTTGCGAAAGCGTATAACATGCGTGCTGGAGTATGTCCTATTCAAGTATGACACCCCATGTTTTGAAAATTTTTTAAATGAAATTTTTAAGGGACTGACTTAGATAAGACAAGAAGCAGTAAGCGTCTAAGCAGTATGATATGCTATAAAGGGTATTTTGGGGTATCCGTCAAGGATTTTATTGACAGCTCTATGAAAGTTTTTGTAACAAGCGGATTATGAATAATATTGTTTACAGGTGTAAATTGCCGTTATCGAAGCAACGCAAGTTGCGCGACCTCTTCCTTGCGGGCAGTACTGCCCGCGGCGCGGCTCGGGTTGTCGGCGTCAACAGAATGACGGGCATTTTATTCTTCCGAAAATTGCGCGAAAAAATCGCCGTCGAGCGAATCGCGGAGCAAAAAAAAAATCGGGGCGAAAAGTGACGTCGTAGAAGTTGATGAATGCTATACTTCCGGCGGAAAAGGCGGGCGCAAGGTTGCGCGACGCGGGCGCGGACTTGCGGGGAAAATTGCGTTCGTCGGAGCAATCGAGCGGCGCGGGCGGCGGGTGCGAATCGAACGGATAAAGAGCGCGAGCCGCGAGAACTTGACAAGCTTTATATCACGCAATGTAAGGCAGGGCTCAACTGTGCACACCGACAGCTTCAAAAGCTACTTGGACGTGCCAAAGTATGGATATAGGCATTTCCGCGTAAATCACTTTTTGACATTCAAAGACAGTCGAAGCGGAGCTTGCACAAACTTAATTGAATCGGTGTGGGCGCAAATGCGGCGGCATTGGAATCGTTTTTGCGGCGGCTTCCGAAATAACCTCCATCTGTGGATTGCCGAAATTGAATTTCGCATTGAAAACAGCAAAAACTTGACGCAAGCACTCAAACGGATTTTAAGGAAGAGATGAAAAATCATATAAAAGCCATAGGTTTACAATATTCATTTTATGCGATATGGGTTTTAATCGGTCTCATATGCGCCTTGATTGTGCCATTTAACGGGAAGCCATTACCATTTGGCCAAACAATACTATTACTTGTATCATTCCTCTTGGTATTACTTCCAATTATTGCAATAAACTATTTTATATCTATAAAATCACTCGAATTTATAGAGCCCCTTGAAATTTCAAATTTCAAAAAATATACATATGCTTTTCTTGCATACATTGGATTTTATTCCATAGCAGATATTTTTTTGCTTCCAGATGAATATTCACAACAAGATTTAATATTCTTCACAAAGCGCGTTCAAATTTACGCATGGCTACTAATGATTATGCTTTTTACAACATCAATAATATCATACAAAATGTTTAATAAAAAAGCGGAGTAAAACTCCGCTTTATTTATATTTGGAAATCAAATACATTCCGTACAACACAATCATTCCACCCAAAACAACCTTTGCAAGTCCATTAAACTTATCAGCAGATTCGCCAGCGGAAACAATGGCCTCTTTCCCCGATTCAATGCCTTTTCTGACTTGATAAGCACCAGCAACACCAAGCGAGCCACCACCAATTAGATAAATGGCACCCCATGCGGCGGCGGGGATTACCCCAACAACCCAAATAGAATCATAGTACTACTTGCGCCCCTTTCTTGTTTTTGTTGCCGTTTTTTTTGCGGCGGGTTTGCGCTTGCTCGCGGTTTTGCGGGCAGGTGCTTTTTTCGGTTTGGATTCTTTCGGCGTCACGTCGAACGTGCCGTCGGAATATGTCGTGATTTTGTACTCCCGCGCGACCTGCGGCTTTTTCTTTTCGTTACTATAATTCGCCGAGGCGTCGCGATTTACCTTAAAAATTCCCGTTTTTGAAAGTTTTTTTGCCATAATCAGAACCTCCTCCCAAAGCGTTTGAAGCCGGAAAATTTCAGCGAATAGTCCGAAATCACAAC
>ERZ1673738.887-NODE-887-length-49103-cov-27.195400_pt1 | contig 49103 bp, 29 predicted proteins | sample MGYA00580198_ERZ1673738 | MGnify/ENA primary metagenome ERZ1673738 (study PRJEB41218, sample SAMN15661784) | gut metagenome | host: Homo sapiens | place: Canada: London | collected 2015-08-20/2019-03-30 | study: EMG produced TPA metagenomics assembly of...
GAAAAAGTCGCGGAAAAAGTCGCGGAAAAAGTCGCGGAAAAAGTCGCGGAAAAAGCCACGGAAAAAGCCGCGGAAAAGGTTGCCCGGCAAGCCGGCTTAAAAAATCACCCTCGTCAGAGATGCTTCTGACGAGGGTGATTTTCATTCCGGGGAACCGGCGGGCAGCCCCTTTATTTTTATGCCCGGCACGGGGCATGTCATTCATAGAGCGACTTGCAGTAGTCGCGCAGGGTCTCCCAGGGATAATAGGGGCCGCCGCCGATCGGCAGTTCGGCATCGCGCTCGTTGTGCAGCACCCGCACCCGCACGTCGCCGGTCTCGGGGTTGCGGAAGAAGATGAACTGCACGTTGGTCGCCATGGGCGATACGCGGTGTATCTGCCACACCCCGGCAGCTTCCTCGGCTGTCCATACGCGCCCGGAAGCCTCCCTGACGCCCAGGAGCGCCACCAGCGGAATGACGTTCACGTCGTGGCCGAAACGCAGCGAGGCCGAGAGGTTCTCCTCCCCCGCGACGACCCGTTCGGCAGTCTCCACGATATTGCGCAGCAGCGGCTTGGCATCGGCGATGATCGGGTCGCCGAAGCGCTTCGACGGGCCGAACATCACGTAGCGGCGGAAATTCTCGGCTTCCCAGGCGGCGTATATCTCCTCCTCGGTGAAGAGGTCGTAGAGCGAGATGCCCAGGTATTCGACGTCCTGCATGATGGCGGCCTGCGCCAACAGCTGGTTCATCAGTTTCGCCGGCCTTTTCACCTCGCGTTCCACGAAGGCGGGGTCGGAGAAGAGCGACGCCATCAGACGGGCGGGATGCGTGCGGGCATCCTGCAGGCTGTCGGCCACGGCACCGGATGCCTTTCGCTGGGAATTCAACCCTGCGCCGTTGCTCATATAAGGGATGTAGCGCTGGCTCGATTCGCGGGTCATCCGGATTTCGGGGTTCAGCTCCTTGAGGCGCTCGTTGAAGGCCGCCATGCTCAGGATGCAGCGCGGCACGAGCGTCGAACGGCTCTGGACAAAGCATTCGCGGCCGTCCCCGGTCGAAAAGACCTCGGGATAGGCCTTATACATGCGTTCGGCGATGCCCCGGTGTTCCGCCACGCCGCGGGGCGAGAGGTCGCCGTAACGATCCCGGGCATCGGCTGCAATGACCTCGACCTTAGCCAGCAGGTCGCGCCCCTTCGGGGTCAGCACCCCGGCCGAGTCGGCTTTGCGCAGGATACCCAGCGGCTCGGCATAGATCTTTTCCGAAGTATGCCAACGGCTGCCGTGGCGGCCATAGTGGCTGATGTAGAAGGGAACATAGCCCTTCGGGGCGGGTACGGCGGGGCCGGGCAGGTACTCGTACGAGTGGTAAATCCCGCCCGCGCGTTCGGGCATGGCGGCGATCTGCTCACGGGCGGTCTGGGCCGTGGCGCCCCAGAGGCCGAGCAGCAGGAACGCCGCAAAGAGCCTCATTTTCATGGTCAGTTTATTCATAGTCAGCATTTATGTGTCATTATTCCCAGTACGACCCTGTCGGTCTCGTTCATGCCGTCGCGGCCGATGGCCGTGAGGTTGCGGATGCACTTGTCGACATCCTCTTCGATGATTCCCTCGACGGGCGTCACGCAATGGCCGTCCATCGCCATCATGGCCGAGATCACAGCGGTCGAGACGCCGCTCGTGAGCTTCATGGAGCAACTCGGCTTGGCTCCGTCACAAATCATGCCCGTAAGGTTGGCAATCATGTTTTTCACCGCCGCCGCGACCTGCCCGTAGTCGCCGCCCATCAGGTAGGTAATGCCGCAGCTCGACCCCGTGGCGGCCACCACGCAGCCGCACAGAGCCGACAGGCGGCCGAGGCTCTGCTTGATATAGATCACCGTGAGGTGGCTCAGCACCAGCGCACGGATCGTCTGCTGTTCGGTGGCTGCGGTCTGCTCGGCGTAGACCACCACGGGAAGCGTCGCCGCGATGCCCTGGTTGCCGCTTCCCGAGTTGCTCATCACGGGGATCATCGCCCCGGCCATGCGGGCGTCGCACGCCGCGGAGGTATAGGACAGTATCCGCGAGAAGATGCTGTCGCCCATAATCTTCCGTTCTCGCTCGCAACGGAGCGTACGCCCTACGCAGTGGCCGAACTCCCCGGCGAAAGCCTGCTCGGCGGCGGCCTTGTTCAGGCGGCGTGTTTCGAGGATGAAGCGCAGTTCGTCGAGGGGCGCCGTCGTGGCGAACTCCCACACGCGGTGCAGCGTGAGGGGTACTTCGCCCCCATCCTCTTCGGCCGCCGAGGCCGTACGTTTGTCGAGCGTCACCTCGCCGTCGCGCTCGAGGTATACGAACGAGGTATGGCCGCCCGCGATCACCGCCGTGGCACAGTGCCCGGCGCCCCGGGCCTCGACCTCGATATAGAGTTTCTCGGCGATACCCTGCTTCAGGTCGATACATACGCGCTTTTCGTCGATATACCGGCGGCCCTGCTCCACGGCCCCGGGCGTCACGTCGCGCAATACCTCCAGCCGGTACTCCGAACGGCCGACGAGCGCCCCGAGCGCCACGGCGATCGGCAGGCCGATCATCCCCGTACCGGGGATCCCAACGCCCATGGCGTTCTTGAGGATATTGGCGCTCAGGCGCACGGCGACCTTTTCGGGACGCGAGCCGAGCAGTTCGGCTGCACGCGCCGTGCACAGCGCCACGGCGATCGGTTCGGTACACCCGATGGCGGGCACCACTTCGCGGTTGATGAGGGCGATGATACGCTTTCGTTCGTTCTGGGACAACATGGATGTTTTTTTACGGATGTTACAAAGATAACTATTTTTCGCTATTTTTGCATCCGACAAGCAAGACGCCGCCATGGAAAATCCGAAAAAACGCAACTGGAAAGTTCTCACGAGCGAATACCTCGCCCGCAAACCCTGGTTTACGGTACGCCACGAGAGCATCGAACTGCCCGACGGGCGCCGCATACCCGACTACTACGTCTTCGAATATCCCGACTGGGTGAACGTCATCGCCATTACGAAAGAGGGGAAATTCGTCTTTATCGACCAGTACCGCCACGGGCTGGGCGAAACGGACTATGAAATCCCGGCGGGCGTAGCCGAGCCCGACGACGCCTCGATGCTGGCCGCGGCACAGCGCGAACTGGCCGAGGAGACGGGGTACGGCGGCGGCCAGTGGCGCGAGCTAATGGTCGTGGCGCCCAACCCCTCGACGCAGAACAACCTGACGTACTGCTACCTGGCGACGGGCGTGGAACGCCTGGGCGAACAGCACCTCGATGCTACGGAGGACATCCGCGTGCACCTGTTCTCGGGCGCCGAGGTTCGCGACCTGCTCGAAAGCGGCCGCATCCGGCAGGCACTGATGGCCGCACCCCTGTGGCGTTACGCCGCGGAGTACGGCCTTTAGCCCCGAGGAAGACGGCCGGAGATACGGCCGTACCACGCTATTCGCAGGATGGAGCCCCCCGCCGGGTAGGTTTTTCCGGATTTGCGCGGAATTTGCAGGGTGAGGGGAAACGGAAAACAAAACCTTGCACACCATGTATCTATCCATCGCCATCAAACTGCTGGTCGGAATGCTGGGCGTGATCTTTTTCCTGCGCATATCGGGGAAGACCCAGATGGCACAGCTCACACCCCTCGATTCGGTAAACTCGTTCGTACTCGGGGCGCTGGTCGGCGGCGTAATCTACAACCCCGACACCCCGGTATGGTATCTGGTATTCGCCTTCGCGGTATGGACGGCGGCCAACGTCTCGCTGCGCTACCTGATGCGCTTCCACCGCATCCGCAGGGCGATCAAGGGCGACTCGGTGATGCTCGTCCGCGACCGCCGGCTGGTGATGCGCGAATTCCGCCGCAACGGGCTCGAAATGGAACAGTTCCGCACCATGCTGCGCGAAAACGGCATCTTCTCGATGTTCGACGTCGACGACGTGCGTTTCGAAACCAACGGGCGGATAACCATATCGCGCCGCAACGAACCGCCAGAATCGTACCTGCTCGTCAACGGGGGCAAGGTCATGGAAGACGCACTCGAGCGCAGCGGCAAGGGCAAGCGGTGGCTCCTGCGCCACCTCCGGCAGGCGGGGTACCCCGATGCGGAAAAACTTTTCTGCGTGGAGTGGACACCGGGACGCGGATTCTATATCGTCCCGCTGGAGGAACCCGACGGCCGGGATGCGGCAAAGGAGACGCTTTCGGCAGACTAAGGACGGAACAGCCGGAAACGGCCTTCAGGACAACACCGGGGAACGCGCCCAAGACAGCCCGTGCGAAAGGCCGTGACCGAACCCAGGACGGGACGGTGACAAGCTGGAAACGGAAGACCGGACGAGCCCCGGCAACAGCCCCGCAACAGCTCGTGCGAAAGGCCGTGACCGAGCCAAAGTCGGGACGGGCACAAAGCCGGGGCGCGCCATCCGACCGGCCATAGCCGCACCTGCGGACAAATAAAAAAGGGACGGCCTAAAAGCCGTCCCTTTTCCATTCCGGGGGCACACCGCTATTTGCCCACCGTCTGCGCCAGCGCAAGGAAGTAGCGGCCGGGATCGAGGCCGAGGGCCTCGAGCAGCTCGGCCTCGGGGGCGCTGCCGCGCGTGATCGACTTCAGGCCATGGCCTGCGGCGTAGAGGTTGACGTTCTCGGCATAGCCTGCGGCATCCTGCCCGCAAAGGTAGCGGACATGCCCGGCGGGGATATTCTTACCTTCATAGACCGACATGTCGGCCACATAAACCAGGTTGAGCGGCGCCGTAAACACGAACGGCTGCGCCCCGGCAAGGTTCCGGTGGTCGCCCTCCGTCACGCGCACCAGTTTCTGCCCCTTGGCATCGTAGCTGTAAACGCCCTCGGGGAAAAACGCATAAATGCGGATGGGATACAACGCCAGTGCCGAAGGTGCCGTGAGCCGTCCGTCCTGCGGGCGGTTGATGCCGCCAGCCGCCCACATTACGCCCGACAACTCCTCGAGCGAAAGGGCTTCGGGAGCATATTCACGCGAGGAGCGGCGGTTCTGCAACGCCTCGTTGATCGTCATGCCCGATTTCGGGTCGGGCTTCAGGAGTGCGATCTCCGGCCCGTGTTTCACTTCGGTCTTCGTTTCGGGAACCCGCGCCTGCTCCCCGGCCGTCTGCGTACCGCCGCATGATGCGAGCAGCAGCGCCGCACATGCAAAAATCTTCGTAGTCATCTCTTCTCAATTTTACAGGTTTCATGGCAAATATAAAAATTCAACCGGAAAAACGTTATCTTTACACCGAAAAAAATCTGCCGGGAACATGAAAACGACAAGCATTTACACCCTCTTTTTCTCGCCTACCGGGACATCGCGGAAAATCGCCGCGGCCGTGGTGCAGGGGATGACAGAAACGGAAGGGACAGCCACAGAAGAGTCTGCCGGACACAACGCGGACGCGGCGCAGGCACCCTCTTCCGGGCAAGTCCCGGGAGCGGGCCCCGCAGCGGCGGCGGCACCGGAACCTGCCGCCGGGAACGGGGGCGAAACGAAAAGCATGCACGGGGAACCGACAGTCACGGCCATCGACCTGACCCATCCCGCCGGGTACCCCGCCCCGCTGCCGGGCGAAGCCGTCGCCATATTCGCCGTGCCGGTTTACGGAGGGCACGTGGCGCCCGCAGCCCTGGAACGCCTGCGGGAGATCCGCGGCGAAGGCACCCCGGCCGTCGTTCTGGCCGTCTACGGCAACCGCTCGTTCGGCACGGCCGTCGCAGAACTCGCCTCGTTCGTCGCGGGACGGGGATTCGTGCCCGTAGCGGCAGGGGCATTCGTCGGCGAGCATTCGTACAGCACACCCGAAACCCCGATCGCACAGGGACGCCCCGACGCACGGGATCTGGCTGCCGCCACGGCATTCGGGGCTCAGGTGCGCGAAAAATTAGCGAAAACAGGGCCTTCCTCCGGCAGGAACCCGGAAACGGCATCCGACACCGCAGCAACCGCCCGGGCAACCCAAACCGGCAGCATGGATGCAGCCAAGGCCCCCGCAACGGGCGCCCTTGTCCCCATCGACCCCGCGAAACTGCGCGAACCGCGTACGCCGCTCCTCCCGAAGCTGCGCTTCATCCGGTTCGTACTGGGCTACCGCCGCCGGCAGAAACGCAACCCCGTCGTCCTGCTGCCCGAGGGAGATGCCGCACGCTGCACGCAATGCGGCCGCTGCGTCGCACTGTGCCCCACGCAGGCCATCGCACGCGGCGACGAGCTGCACACCGACCCGGCACGCTGCATCCGCTGCTGCGCCTGCGTGAAAGGGTGCGCCTTCGGTGCCCGCACATTCCGCACGCCCTTTGCAGCCGCCCTGGCCCGGAATTTCGTGCGGCAGAAACCGCCCGTGACCTTATTGTAACCCTTACCACCGCATGATCGAACACCTCCCGCAGCCCTCGCCCGCAGAGCTGGACGCACTGACCGCCCTCTGGGAGGCCTCCGTGCGGGCAACGCACGATTTCCTCGGCGAGGAGGACATCCCCTTCTTCCGGCAGATGGTTCGCAACGAAGCGCTGCCGGGTACAATCCTTTATGTCATAAGGGAATCCGAGGCCGGAACCAATCGATCGGGCGATGCATGCGGGAGCGGCGGCGCATACGCCGGGGCAGAGAAGACCGGAGGCTGCCGCAGAAAATCCGGCGGGGCAGGAAAATCCGGCGGGGCAGGAAAGTTCGGCGGGTTCACCGCCTTCGCAGGCGTCGCCGGGGAGATGCTCGAAATGCTGTTCGTCGCCCCCGGGGCGCGGGGCAAGGGATTTGGCCGGCAACTCGTGAACTACGTCACACGGCACTGCGGCGTGCGGCGGGTCGACGTCAACGAGCAGAACCCGCAGGCCGCGGGTTTCTACGAACGGATGGGATTCCGCACCGCCGGGCGCGACGCGGCCGACCCCTCGGGCCGGCCCTACCCCATCCTGCATATGGAACTCGGACACGCCCGCACACAGGACTCGTGAAGATCCCGAGCCTGACGACCGACCGGATCGGCATCGGCTTCCGGGCGGAAGTGCCCGGCACGGATACGGAAAAGCAGCCCTGACGGAAAGTGCCGGCCGGCAAGCCCGGTTGCTACGATTTCACCCCTGCCGGAGATAGCTCCGACAAGGGTGATTTCCATTTTCGGGGAGCGGGCCGACAGCCGCCCGGCACCATCGGCGGTGAAAGGCGGGATTCCCGGACAGGGAGGGGGGGGGCTATCGCATGTATCCCGTAACGGTCAGCGGGGCATCGCCCACCTCGGCCGTGACCTCCGTCGTTTCGCCGCGGGCGTTCTCGTAACGGAACGTATAGGACTTGCCTTTTTCCAGCAGGAACCTCAACGCATCGTTCATGTCCTGCCTCGGCCCGGCCGTGCGGCCTCCGCCCATCTGCTCGGCACCGCAGAATACATCGACATTGGCCGCCACGCGGGCGTCCGAGCGTCCTTCGTGCACCGCACTGTCGTACATCACGAAAGTCACCGTCGTATGCCTTCCCTGCGCCACGAGGGCCTGCTCGTAGGATGCATAGAGGTCGCGGTAACGCTGCGAGACGTCGACCCCGTGCACGTCGCGCGAACGCTCGTTCCACACCATCGGGAACCAGTCGCCGGTCGGCCGGAACGACACGGCGAAGATGCCGTGCGTACGGTCGTCGAGCGCCCGCCCGGCATCCGAAAGGAACCAGGCATGGTCGAGCCCCGAGGGGTAATATTCCGTGAAATACCAGCGGCCGCCGATCCATACCTCGACCCAACTGTGGTTGCCGCGGTCGTCGTGCCACGCGGGCGTCCCGGCGAAACGCGCCGGGATTCCCGCCGCGCGCAGGGCGTCGACCAGCAGCACCGAAAGCCCCGTACAGGAGGCCATATGCTGCCGCATCGACTCGGCAGGGCTCTGGTTGGTCTTTTCGCGGGCGGTGTTGTACTCCACCCCGACGTCGGCCGCGATATTCCGGTTCACGGAGTCGATCGCAGCGCGGATGTCGCGGCAAAGCGCCACGCGCCGGGCGAAGCGCGGGTAGAAATCCGCCCGCCAGCTGTCGCGCACCTCGTCCACGGCGGCATAGGGCAGCACCTCGTTCAGGAAGACGGAATCGGGCAGCGCACGTGTCCAAGGGTAGTCCCGGCGGGCACGGTAGGCATATTCCACATTCTCGCGCAGCAGGTCGAGGCGCATCGTGTCGCGGTCGCCCCGGGGCATGTGGGCGATCAGAAAGGCCATCCCTTCGCGCTGCTCGCGCGGGGTTTGCCGCAGCAAATGCCGCAGGCTGTCGGCGCGCGGGCAGCCGGCCAGCGCGGCATCCAGCAGCGGTTCGTATCCGGCGGGGACACCGCAGCCGTAACGGCCGCAGGCACAGAGACACGCCCCCAGCAAAAGGAAGATGATGCGTTTCATGGTTCGAGCAGGGTAAGTATTTGTCGGATGAGCCGTTCGTCGGCACAAAGAAGATCGTATTCGGAAACATCGCCGCAGCCGCCCATCGAAACATGCGGGTTGCGAAAAACCATGCCGCCCAGACGCACGCTGCGGGCGCTGAAATGCACGGCATCGACGCCCGTGGCCGCCAGCTGCCGCACATTCGAGGGGTTGACGCCGCTGCCGGCCATCAGTTCGATGCGCCCGGCGGCCTGCGCCACCAACGCCCGCAGCGTGTCGATACCTTCGACGGCCGTATTGCGGCCCCCCGAGGTCAGGATCCGGCGGCATCCGGCAGCCACCGCCGCTTCGAGCGCCTCCTCCAGGTCGCACGCCATGTCGAACGCCCGGTGGAAGGTGGTCTGCATCGGCCCCGCCTCGGCGACCAGGGCAGCCGTACGCTGCACGTCGACCCGCCCGTCGGGGGTGAGCACGCCGAAGACCACGCCGTCGGCGCCACATTCGCGGGCGAAGCGCACCTCTTCGAGCATTTGGCGGAATTCGGTATCGGAATAGAGGAAATCCCCGCCGCGGGGGCGCACCATCACGCTGAGCTGCAACCCTCCGATACGGCGCGCCATACGGATGGCGGCAGCCGAAGGGGTCGTGCCGCCCTCGTAAGGGGAGGCACACAATTCCACGCGCGTGACACCCGCACGGCGGGCAGCCTCGCACGCCTCGACGCTGTAGGCGCAAAGTTCGGTCGTCATACGGCAAAGGTAAAAAATCCGCACCGGAAAAACAAGCCCGCGAAAAGGCCGGCTGCCGCGGCAGAAAAAGGTACGGGAAATCCCGACCGGCACATGGCACACGGCGTACTCCCCGCTCCCGGGGCAGGCGGTCAGCGCAGCACGACGGTGACGGACATCGGCCCGTGGGCGCCGAACACCAGCGCCTGTTCGATGTCGGCAGTCTTCGAAGGGCCCGACATGAAACACCCGTAGGCGAAGTCCCCGACTTCGGGGCGCACGACGGCTTCGTGCATCGTATCGACCAGCGCATCGCGCGGGATGACGACCATCAGCGCCGTGGCGCCGAAATAGAGCGCCTTGTGGCGGATGTCCTGCGGGATCCACACGGCACCGTTCTCGGCGACGCCGAACGCCCCCGAAACGACCCCCAGGTCTATGTCGACCAACTCGCGCGGGTCTTCGACCCGGTCGGGATTCACCGTGGCGAGCGTCACTTCGGGCAGTGCCGAAGCGACACTCTTCGCATCGGGGTAGCAGCGGCGTACGACCTCATCGAGCGTCGTTGCCCCGTCCAGCCATACGGCCTCGCCCCCGGCCGCCCGGAGCCGCTGGGCGAACATCGCCGCAGGGTCGTCGAAATGCTGGGGTTCGTAGCCGAAGTCGGGGTATGCGTATTCGGGCATTCCCGCCGCGGCGATCCGTTTCAGTATGTTTTCCTTGCTGTTATTCATCTTTACTCGTTTTTCCGGATTTTACCTCGCCCCGCTTCCACAGGGCATTGAACGTCTTGGGGGCAAACGGCGGCATGTCGCGGCCCGGGGCGCTCCACGGATTGAACCGGTTGTTGAGCACGGCGTGCGGGAGATGCTCCGCGACGCGGGCCAGCGCGATGCCGCCGTAGAATCGTCGTCGCCCTCCCATGATGAAGTCCATGCCTTTGACCGTCAGTTTCTTTACCGGGTCGGCCAGATGCATGGGCGCCAACTCCTGCCGCCATGCGTAAATCTGTTCCCCGAGGTCGATCATCGCCGGGCATACGTCCGAGCAGGAGTAGCACAGCGAGCAGGCCGAGACATTGCCGTGGTGGAGCTTCGGCGAACGCAGCATCGACAGGTTGATGCCCAGCGGCCCGGGGATGAAATAGGAGTAAGAATAGCCGCCCGAGCGCCGGTAGACGGGGCAGGTATTCATGCAGGCGCCGCAACGCAGGCATTTGAGCATGTTGCGGTGCGCGGCATCGGCCAGCCACTCCGAGCGGCCGTTGTCCACGATCACGACGTGTATCCGTTTGCCTGGTGCAGGCTTGCGGTAGAGCGACGTGTAGGAGGTGACGGGCTGCCCCGTCCCCGAACGCGCCAAGAGGCGCGTGAAGACCGCCAGCGCCCGCATGTCGGGGATAACCTTCTCCAGCCCCATGATGGCGATATGCAGGTCGGGGAACGACGTTCCCATGTCGGCATTCCCCTCGTTGGTACAGACGGCCAGCGTCCCCGTGGAAGCCACGGCGAAGTTGACGCCCGTCATGGCGATGTCGGCGCCCAGGAATTTGGGCCGCAACTGGCGGCGAGCCTCGTGCGTCAGGTAGGTGGGATCGCTGTTGCCGTGCTCGGTGCCGAACTCGCGCTCGAAAAGCGCGCCGACCTCCTCACGGCGTACGCCGATGGCGGGCAGCACGATGTGGCTGGGCGGCAGCTCCAGCAACTGCATGATCCGCTCGCCCAGGTCGCTCTCGACGGCATCGACGCCCCGCTCGCGCAGGTAGGGCGTAAGCCCGCACTCCTCGGAGAGCATCGACTTGCTCTTGATGAGGTTCCGCCCGCCGTGCTCCTGCACCAGACGCCACACCGTGGCGTTCATCTCGTCGGCGTCGGCGGCCCAGTGCACCACCATGCCATTGGCCGTGGCGTTGCGTTCGAACTCTTCGAGGTAATGCCCCAGATGGCTCAGCGTATGGCGCTTGATCTCGGACGACATGCGCCGCAGGTCTTCCCATTCGGGCACCGTGCGTGCCATCTTGTCGCGCTTTTCGCGTACGGCGTAAAGCGCCTTGTCGTGCCACGCCGTGCGTTCGGCGTCGGCGATGAATTTCGCGGCGGCTTTGGAGTGGGTGCTCATAACTTCGAATTGAGGATTTCAACGGCATGGATGGTACGGATCGGGAGTTTGTCGTGGTCGATAACCCCCTGCATGTGCATCAGACACGAAGAGTCGGCACCCGTAATGTATTCGGCACCCGTAGCCATGTGGTCGCGCACCTTGTCGCGCCCCATGCAGACAGACACGGCGTTCTCCTCGACGGAGAACATGCCGCCGAAACCACAGCATTCATCGCGGCGCGATGGCTCGGCGATGTCGATGTCCCCGACCAGCGAGAGCAGGTCGCGCAGCTTCGACATATAGGGCACGTTCAGCTCGCTGGGCGATGACAGCCCCATTTTGCGCACCCCGTGGCAGGAGTTGTGCACGCTCACCCGGTGCGGGAAACGTGCATCCAGCTTCGCGGGCTTCACCACGTCGTGGATGAACTCGCAGATCTCCCAGATACGCGAATCGACGCAGGCATGCTCGCGGTAATTGTCCAACAACCGCGGATAGCCCTCGCGCACGAAAACCACGCAGCTGGCCGAAGGCCCGACCACGTAGTCGTACTGCGCAAAAAGCGCATCCATGTGTTCTGCCAGCGCCCGGGCGTCCTTCTCGAACCCGGCATTGGCCATCGGCTGCCCGCAGCAGGTCTGTCCGAGGGGATAATCCACCTCGCAGCCCAGCCGCGAGAGCAGTTCGTACGACGCACGCCCCACCCCGGGGTAGACGGCGTTGATATAACAGGGTATGAACAATCCTACTTTCATGTTCGTCGGTTTAGTATGCTGTCGCGTATGCCCCAAAGATAGCGGATTTACGGATGAATTGTCCGCCCGTGGACGTTTTTAGGTATAAAAGGGCTATTATTATGCCGAGACATGCCACGAAAAAAGGAGTACCTTGTAAGGCACTCCCCTCCCACGTCGGGCTCGCAAGCCCTATTTCACTTCGATCTGGCGCGTGGCGGCGGCCAGTTCCTCGACCTTCTTCTTGGGAATGTCAATGGTCATCACGCCGTTTTCGACCCTGGCCGAAATTTTCTCGCGCTCGATGTTGTCGGGCAGCAGCAGGCTCTGCTGGAACTGCGTATAGGAGAATTCGCGGCGCAGGTAGGTACCCTTGCGTTTCTTGTCTTCCTCCTTCTCCTCGGATTTCTTCTCCAGGGAGATGATCAGCTCGTTGTCCTCGTTGATGTGGACTTTGAAATCCTCACGGGTCATGCCCGGAGCAGCGACCTCCACCTTGTACTCGTCTTCGTCTTCGATAATGTTGACGGCAGGAGCCGTGGCGTTGCGGCGTTCGGCGAGCCAGTTGTTATCCAGAAATTCGTTGAAAATGCTCGGCAGCCAGTTTTGATTCGTTCTTGCAGGTGTCATAATCTTGTCCTCCTTGTTTTATTTTGGTTTAACTTTATTTTCTTTCGCAGCCCCTTCCGGAGCGGTTTCATCCGTAACAGGTCAAATCCTGTGCCAGCCGCATGAAAACGAAAAAATGTCACAAATTGTCACACATCCTGCTATTCCGACATGACAAACCGGCAAAAAAACCTTCCGGCAACGACGGAATAGGCGGCCTTTTCGCAATTGCGGAAAAAAGCCTACCTTTGCCGCATGGATTTCGCACGGATACTGACCGAACGCTACGCGCTCTCGGACGAGGGCACGGGTCTGCTCATGCACTCCGCCACGCTGACGCGACACGCCCGCAAGGAGGTCATCATCGAGGAGGGGCAGCGCGATGCGGACGTCTGCTTCGTGGCCGAAGGTTCGGTGCGCACGTATGTCATGCGCGAGGACAAGTGCGTCATCTTCTCCTTCTCGTTCGAGGGCGACCCGGCTACCTCGACGCTCGGCACACAGCCCGGCGGCTTATCGCGCCAGACGATCGAAACAATGGAGCCCGCGACGCTGGTACGCATCCCCCGCGCCCGCATGGACGAGCTTTTCGCCGGGAACGCCGAACTGGCCGACTGGGGACGGCGCATGGCCGAGGAGCAGTTGCGCCGCCACGAGGACTATTTCGCCGACTATGCCTGGCGCGGCAAACGCGAACAGTACGGCCGCATGCTGCGCGAATATCCCCAGCTGCTGCAGCGCATCGCCCTGAAAGACCTTGCGGCCTACCTCTTCCTCACGCCCCAAAGCCTGAGCCGCATCCGCGCCGGGGTCAAATAATACGGAAATTACCATAAGTTAACTTTTCCCGGCGCAGAATGCCTTACTTTTGCACCACCTCAATAAAAAGAGGTGCAATTATGTTACGCGACAGTATCGATTACAAAGGCACGGCAGTCGGCAAACTCTTCCGCCGCTTTCTTTTTCCCACGGTCATGGGGATGGTCTTCTCGGCGGTGTTCGTCATCACCGACGGGATATTCGTAGGCCGGGGCATCGGCAGCGACGCACTGGCGGCAGTCAACCTCACCGCCCCGCTCTTCACGCTCGGCACGGGGCTCGGGCTGATGTTCGGCATGGGCGGCTCGGTGGTGGCATCGGTGAACCTGGCGCAGGGCAAACGCCGCGTGGCCCAGATCAACATCACGCAGTCGCTCTTCGTACCGGCACTGCTGATCGTGCTGCTCAGCGCCCTGCTGATCCTTTGCCACAAACCGTTGCTGCTGCTGTTGGGCACGCCGCCCGAACTGATGGTTCCCGCGCGCGAATACCTCGTGTGGTTCACGCTCTTCCTCACGCCGCTGGCCGTATTCAACATCCTGATGTTTATCGTGCGGCTCGACGGCGCACCACGGTTCGCCATGGCGTGCAACATCATGGCGGCCTGCATAAACATCGTACTCGACTACCTCTTCATCTTCGAATTCGGGTGGGGGCTCGCAGGCGCGGCCATCGCAACGGGCATCGGCTATATCGTAGGCTCGGGCGTGATGCTGCGGTACATGCTGCGCAGCAGCCGCACGCTGCATTTCGTGAAGCTCAAAACCAGCTACAAGAGCCTGCGCCTCACGGCCCGCAACCTGGGCTACATGACCTACATCGGGTTCCCGGCGCTGCTGAGCGAACTGGCGATCTCGTGCCTGATGATCGTGGGCAACTATACGTTCATCCGCTACATCGGCAAGGACGGCGTGGCGGCGTACAGCATCGCCTGCTATATCTTCCCGATCATCTTCATGGTCTACAACGGCATCATCCAGTCGGCACAGCCGATCATCAGCTACAACTACGGCGCAGGGTTAATGCGGCGCGGCAGGGATGCGTTCAGGATGGCACTCGGCTCGGCGTTCGCCTGCGGGCTGGCGGTATTCGGGTTCACATGGCTGTTCAGCCCGTGGATCGTGGGGCTGTTCCTGACGCCCGACGCCCCGGCCTATGCAATCGCCGTGCGCGGCCTGCCGCTCTTCGCCGCCGGGTATCCCTTTTTCGGAATCAACGTCGTCACGATCGGCTACTACCAGAGCATCGAGCGGGGACGGCTTGCGACGGGGCTCACCGTGCTTCGGGGCATCGTGCTGATGGCTTTCTGCTTCCTCGTGCTGCCGCGGCTGGCGGGCGTCGCGGGGATCTGGCTCGCGGTACCGGCGGCCGAACTGGCCGTGACGCTGCTCCTGCTCGTACTGCTGCGCATCGGCTACGGGATGAGGCGGTAAATGGAGAAACGTGAACAATCCCGGGCCGCATTTGAATAGATGCAGGCCGGGATTGCCGTTTCACGCCCCGAACCCTTGCAGGCGGCAGGCACCTGTCCCGGGCGTACGCACTGCGCCCCGCGAAAACAACCGTAACATCAGGATCACTCCCGGCGGTATTTCTCCATGAATTCGGTGGGCAGCATCCCGAACTGCGCATGGAAGCACTTGGCGAAATAGGAGGTCGAAGTGAAGCCCACCATATAGCATATCTCCGTGACGCGCAGGTCGTTGGGTTTAGAAAGCAGCTCGGCGGCCACCCTGAGGCGCGTGGAACGCAGGAACTCGTTGGGCGTAGTGCCCGTCAGCGACTTGATGCGCGAGAAAAAGAGCGTACGGCTGACATTCACGGCTGCGGCGATGTCCTCGACCGAAAGATTCGAATTGGAGATGTTATCCATGACATACTGGTTCACCTGCGCCATGAAACGGTTGCCCGAAGGGCTCGCCGCATCCCCGTCCATGACCAGGTAGGGCATCTTCGAGAATTTCAGGCGCAGCCGGCCGCGGATGCCGATAAGCGCCCGTATCTGGCAGTCGAGGTAGTCCACCGACAACGGCTTTTCGAGGTAGGCGTCGGCACCCGCCTCCAGCGCACGCACCTTCGCCGCCGAAGAGGAGTCCACCGAAACCAGCACCACGGGGAGGTGATCCAGCGCCGGGTCGTTGCGGATCGCCGCGCAGAGCGCCACGCCGTCCATCCCTTTCATCGCCACGTCGCTCACGACGGCCGCGATGCTCCGGCTTCGGAGCAGGTCGAGCGCCTGCCGCCCGTCCGTCGCACAATGGATCGTATAGCTGCCGGAGAGATGCCGCACGAAAAAGTCCGCGAAGTCGGCATTATCCTCGGCCAGCAGGATGTCGGGCAGCCGCTTCTGCACCTCGGGCTGCACGGCCGCCACGGCCGGCTGCCCGGCAGGCACTCCGGAATCGCCATCCGTCCCGGGGACGGGACGGGGTGCACCGAGCGGAACCGTCACCGTAAACTCCGTCCACTGTCCCACGGCACTTTCGACCCCGAGCACGGCGCCCATCCGGGTCGCCAGGCTCTTCGCCACGGCGAGCCCCAGCCCCAACCCGCTGCCGGAGACACACTTGTCGGACGTATAGAAAGGTTCGAATATCCGTGCCTTCTCCGCCCGGTCTATCCCCGCGCCGTCGTCGCGGACACGCACCCGGAACACATCGCCGGGCACCTCCCCGCCGGGGCCTTCGAGCGTCACGTCGATGCGGCTCTCGGCGAACTGGTAGGCATTACCGAGTATCTGGCCCACGATCTTCGAGAAGTGGTCGCAGCACATCTCGGCCGTGAGGGCTTCGCCGGGCAGCCCGAGGTGCACCGCGATACCCCGCCGCGGGACGGCATCCCCCACCGCCGCGACCACCGTCCGCAATACTTCCCGTACGTCGACGCGCTCCGGAACGCAGGAGGCGGCATGCTCGCCCTCCTCCGCGCTTTTCAGGTTCAGGATCTGGTCGACCAGCGTCCGCAGCCGCTCGCAGTTCTTGCGGATGATGTCCACGTCGTCGCAAAGCCCGGGCAAATCCCCGGCGCGCTTGGCGATCTCCTCGACGGGCGCGGCAATCAGCGCGACGGGCGTACGTATTTCGTTGGCCACCTCCGTGAAGAGGCTGACCTTGGCTTCGAGCAGGTCGAGCTTGTTCTTGCGGGTGATCGAGGCGATCTGCTCGCGGTGCGCGCGGCCGATCCTGCGGCGCAGCCACAGGCCGCCGCCCGCCACGGCCAGCAGAGCCAGCACGCCGTAGGCCACGACCATGGCGCGAGCCATCCACCACGGCGGCAGCACGAGGATCTCGACCACGGCCTCCTCGCCGAACTGCTCGCCGCCGGTCGAGGCGCTCACGACGAAGCGGTAACGGTTCGGCGGCAGGTTGGTGTAGGAGACATGCTGCACCCCGGCCCCTTCGTCCAGGCCGGTGGTGATCCATTTGTCGTCGAAGTTCTCCAGCCGGTAACGGTAGACCGTCCTCAGCGGCGAGGAGAAGTTGAGCGCAATGAAATCGAGGCTGAACGACATCTTCCGTCCGCGCAGACGCACCGAGCGCTGGCAGTCGATGGTATTGGACAACAGTCGTCCGTCTACGGGCACGCTGCGGTTGAAGAGCTTGAAATCGGGGAAGACGACGCTGAGCTTGGCCGAATTCTCGCGGCGCGTGAAATCATAGGGATAGAACTTGTTGATGCCGTTGTTGCAGCCGATGTAGATATGCCCGGTCGAGGACTTGATGCCCGAATTGGCGTTGAAGATATTGGCCAGCAGTCCGTCGTCGGAGGTGAACTTGTAGATCGACTGCGGGCCGTTCCCGGGGCTGTATTTCAGCAGCCCGCGGTTGGTCGTGAGCCACAGTTCGCCGCCGTTCTGCACGATCTGGAACACGGCGCAGTTGCCGTAGGGCAGCATGTCGAACTCCCTGGAGAGCGTGTCGGCCGCGATGTCGTAACGGCAAAGCCCGCAGCCGTGGGTGCCGATCCACAGGTTGTCCCCCTCGACGGCCAGGCAGCTCACGAAATCGGAAAGCCCGCCCCCGGAATCGTGCGAACAGAGGGCGAACCGGCCGTCGTCGAACCCGTAGCGGATCAACCCCTTGCCCAGCGACGCGAACCACAGGTGCCCGCGGGCATCCTCGCAGATGTCCACCACGTCGCTGTTATGTCCCAGGCCGAATGCGCACGTGATGGTCTGCGAAACGTCGTCGTAACGGCAGATGCCCATTTTGGTGCCGATCCACAACTGCCCCCGCGAATCGCGGAAAACCGAATAGACGTCGAGATTGTCGAGTCCCGTGCCGGCCTGCGTGAAGTGCTTCATCTGCCGCGTGCGCAGGTCGATGCGGTAAAGCCCGTCGCCATACGTCCCGACCCACAGCCATCCGCCGTCGATGGTGAGCGCATGGATGTTGAGCGCCCGGTCGCGCGGGTCGACCGCCACGGGCGTATAGCTGCCCGTACGCGGATTGTAAAGGCTCAGCCCCCCGTCGTCGCTGCCGATCCAGATATTCCCCTCGGGATCCTCGCAGAATTTGCTGATGATATGCCCGCACCCCTCGCCGGCCTCGATGAGCGTGAAAAGCGAACTGAGCGGCGAGAGGTAGTTGATGCCGCCGAAATAGGTTCCGATCCACACGCCGCCGTCACGATCCTTGAGGATGGAGTGGATGAATTTGTCGTTGAGCCGTCCGTTCCGGTTGGTCGTGCCGTTGTCGACATGCTCGAAACTGCGGTTCTTGGTATTGAAATTCACCAGGCCGTGATCCGTCCCGAGCATGATTATCCCCGGGGCGTATTCGATCATGCTCCGCACGCGGCCGTACGCCTCGCCGTCCTCCGGGCGGTTGCAGGTGAACGTCAGCCGCGAAAGTTCGAACTTGTAGAGCTCGCAGGCATACCCTGCGATCCAGATGTCGCCGAACGAATCCTGGCACATGGTACTGATGCGCGAAATCGGCTCGCGCGTGAGCGTGTCCTCGACCCGGAAGGTGGAGAAACGGTTGTTCTCGGGGTTGTAGCGGCTCAGCAGCGAACCGCCGCCCGAAGCCACCCAGATGTTGTTGTCGTGGTCGAGCAGGATCTTCACGATGACGTCGGACGAGAAGGCCTCGGGGTATTTCGCGGCGTTATAGTGTTCGAACGTGCCGCTCTTGAGGCTGTAACGGTAGAGGCCGTCGCCGAGCGTCCCGATCCACATGTTGCCCGCGACGTCCGCCGCAAGCGAATAGACCAGCAGGTTGCGGCGCTCCCGGCCATCGCTGCCCAGGATGGGCAGGTGGACGAACGACTCGTCCTTCGAGTCGAAGATATAGACCCCGTCGCTGGTTCCGACCCATATGCGGTCGCCGTTGGGGAACCCTTCGCCGCAAAGACTGTAAATACAGTTGTTTTCGAGCGTATTGCGGCGGCGGTAATCGGAGCGGTAGTTGGTGAAATCGTAGGAGTTGAACCGGTCGAGGCCGTCGGCCGTGCCGACCCAGACATACCCCTTGTCATCCTGATAGAGGCACTGGATGGTGTTCGACGACAACCCGCTGTTGTCGGTATAATACCTGAATTTGTGCTCCATACCGCTCCCGGCACGCAACACCAGACACATAGCGACCGCACATACCGCACATTTCACCCTCGATTCCATAGCGCCGACCCTTTAGAGAACTTTATAATCTTTATCATTCCATCCCGTAAAACCGACGCAACCTTTCCCGGGGCGGAAGCATCCGATGGGAAAAATACTTTCTTTCCTTAATATATACAAATACAAGGCATCATTATACCTATTTCGGGCAGCAGAAATGCGCCGTCCGGCTCCGAAGCGGAAGGCATTATCCGTCGGGGCACCGCCCCTACGCGCCGCAGTCCGCCGCCCCGCCCCGAAGACATGACGCCCCCGGGCGGACGGCCGATGCCGTCCGCAATGCAGGCGCAGGATAAGGGGCGCTATCCCCGCAAACAACGGGGAGTACCCGGAAATCAGCCGGGAGGGGGGGGGGGAATTCGGGATGCATGGCCGCCGGATGTTTACCTGATCTGACCGATGTCGTCCAGCGGCCAGTCGTCGGTGCGGAACGGAACAAGGGGCTGCCCCATCGTCGTCATGACATTGGCTTCGGGGCAGTAATTGCGGAAGGCGTAGCGCACCGCCACCGGGTCGGACACCCGGTCGGAGCTCACTTCGATCCGGTTGTCCCAATATTTGAAATTCGCAACGGCAGGGTGGAAAACCCGGTCTTCGCCCGCAATCTCGAAGCCGCCCGGACGAAGATAGCCGTCCGGGCCGAAGGCCACGAAGCTGTCGACGCCGTTTTGGGCCCGGACGGGCAGGTTGTCGAAAGTCAACACCAGTTTATTGCCGTCGCGCTCCATCGACTTGTATACCGGCGCCGGGGCGGGCAGCCCCGTCACCCCGTAATCGTTCGCCAGGGCGAGGAACGCCAGCCGCTCCCCCACTTCGCGCTTGCGCGCCGGATGGATGCAGGTCGGGTTGCCCAGGTCGGTCGTGGCGGCGATCCCCGAGTGCGGGATTTCGGCCAGCGCCCGGTACTGCGCCTCGATCACCAGCGGCAGCGAACGCAGCTCGTCGCCCTCGTAGCGGTAAGGCGCCAGCTGCGTATAGTAGAACGGCATCTTCCCGTCGCCCCAGGTTTCCCGCCAGAGTTTGACGAGCGAGACCTGCAATGCCTTGTAATCGTACCAGTTCTTGCGGTTCGACTCGCCCTGGTACCAGATGAACCCTTTGGCCGTATAGCGGCAGACGGGCAGGATCATTCCGTTGTAGAGCCGCTGGGGAATGCTGTTGTCGTAGGTTCCCGACTTGGCAACGGCGTGGTCGATGCCCGGCGTCGCGTCGATGGCCTCGACGGTCATCCACGCCTCGATGGTCGAACCGCCCCAGTTGGAGGTGATGAGCCCGACCGGAATGCCCAGCGCCTTGTAGAGCATACGCCCGAAAAAATAGCCCACGGCGCTGAACTGGCCGACGGAGGCGGGCGTCGCGGTCTGCCAGGCCGCATCGCAATCGTCCAGGGGCGTCTTGGACGAGACCCTGGGGACGGTGAACATCCGAATGCCGGGGTACATGCCCGCATCGGCGATGGCATCGACCGCCCCTTCGACGGGTTGGAACATGAATCCGCTCACGGGCATCTCCATGTTGGACTGTCCCGAGCAGACCCACACCTCGCCCACGAGGACATTGTCGAGCACGAGCGGTTCGCCGTCGCTGAGGGTCACGGTATAGGGGCCTCCGGCTTCGCCCGTGGGGAGCTTCAGCGCCCAGCGGCCCGAGGCATCGGCCCGGGTTTCATGCGTGCGGCCGTCCCACGAGGCAGTGACCCGTACCCGGCTGCGTGGCGATGCTTCGCCCCAGAAATTCACTTCGGCATTGCGTTGCAACACCATATTGCTCCCCAGCACGGCGGGGAGTTTCACCCGCGCCGGGAGCTGCACGGCCAGCAATAGCGCCAGCACGACGGAAAAGAGCCGTTTCATCGGAAAAAGTCGTTTATTTTTTATCGGTCTGTTTCTTATCGACGACCACGCGGTCGCAATTCCGCGTGATGAAATTGCGCTTTTCGTCGAGTACATAGGGATAATCGTCGGTGTATTCGATGACGTTGTCGCGCGTGAACACGAACCCGTCGACACAGTAGAGGTTGACGATACGCGGGTCGAACACGCGGAAGGTATTGCCCTCGACCCGGATGTTGCGGTGGTAGCGGCTGGTCTCGCGGTCGGGGATGCCGCTGCCCACGGCAATACATGCCGAGCCCCAACCGGGACTGCCGTAGTTGCCGTTCTCGAAGAGGTTGCGGCGGATCACCACGTCGCGCACGCCCGACTGCTCGTACCAGTAGTTGGCGTCGCCTTCGATCAGGATGGCCGCCCCGGCGATGTGGAAGTAGTTATCCTCGATGACCATGCGGTTGCGCGAGCCCAGCAGCAGGCCGCGCGCCCGGTTGCCGCGCATGCGGCAGCCCTTGATGAGCACCTCGGGATATTCATCGTCGGCCGCCACGACATGCATGGGCTCGACCCCGTCGGGGAGCGGCTCGGTGAAGGTGACTTCGGTGTAAACCTTGTTGAGGCGCCTGACGGACTTCACCGTCCGGCGGGCATAGGTCTCCACGTTGTTGTTGTCGACCAGTTCGAGGGTCATCCCCGGCACGATGAAATCCACGCCGTACTGCCCCGAGTTGCGCCAGCGGAGCAGCAGTTTGTCGGCGCCCCCGACCTTTTCGACGGCCATGTACAGCCCGTGGATATTCGTCGCGTCGTCCTTCTGGTTCTCGAACGTGCAGTCGATCATGCGGATGTAGCCGCCGCAGTTGACGTAGTGCGTGGCATCGGCCGTAATGCTGATCATGCGTCCCTTGCCGGGCGAGGGGACGATCACCAGCTTGCGAAGCTCGATGTCGCGGCTGCGCTGCGCGATCACACCCATGCCGCCGCAGTGGTAGAGGTTGACGTCGCGGATGGCAACGCCCCGGCAGTCGGCGAGCGTGAAACCGGGGTTGTAACGCGCAGCCGCGCCGAATACCATCACGTTGCCGACCGTGGCGGTCAGGTCTTTGCGCAGGATGCGGATGTTGCCGTTGGCGCATTTTTCGGCCGGGATCGTCCGGTTCGACAGCCAGTAGTCCGTGGCACGGAACGCCGGTTCGCGCCGCACGGCGTCGAACTCCAGCAGGTTGGAGAAGGGGTACACCGTACCCTCGGCATCGCGGAAACGCAGGCAGCCGTTGACGATGTCGCAGAGGTAATCTTCGGGGAACTCGATTTCCAGCCAACCGTCGCCCTTCGCCACAACGGTGCCCTCGGAATTGAACGTACGGGTGAAGTCGATCGTCAGGTCGCGCACCGTAATGTTCTCACAGTCTTCGAGGCTGAACGGCGAGATGAAGCCCGTGAAGAGCAGTTCGGTGCCGTTGCCGTCGATCTCGAAGTCGCGCATACCCACCAGGTCGAACGCAATGCGCTTGAGGCTCTCGTCGTTGTTGCTGATGAACTGGTACTTTTCGACCGCCCGGTCGGGACGCATGCGGAGCTGGCCGCCGGGCAGCACGAGCCGCGAGGCGCCGACCTCGGCACAGTGTTCCAGCGCGGCCCGCACGGCGGGCACGGCATCCGTCCCGGCAGCGCCGGGCGCAAGGAAATCTTTCAGGTAGACGGTTTTTTCCGCCGCAGGTGCCGCATATACGGCCAGGATGGCCAGCAGGGCGGCGCAGCATTTTCTCAGGGTTCGGTTCATAAGGGTCGTATTTTTCGGATAGAGTTATTTGTTATCAGCCGGTTCGATCTTCAGCGCGAAGCCGCCGCCGGGCGCCACGGGTATTTGCAGCCGTGTCGCGGAGGTCACCCGTTGCGTGGAGAGCGCATAGCGGGCGGGCTCCGCAGCCGAGCGGCCGTCGTCGGCGAGCAGCGTGGCCGTATACTCCCGCCCGGGGTCGAGCAGCGACAGGTCGACATCGAGCGTGCGCGGCGTCCAGCCGGTAAGCCCGCCCACATACCAGCAATCCTGCCGTTTGCGTGCCGTGACGATATATTCGCCGATTTCGCCCGCGAGCACCCGCGTCGTATCGAACACGACGGGCAGCGAAGCGATGAAGCGCGTGCAGGCCTCGTCGGCCATGTAGCGCGTCGGAGAGTCGCAGAGCATCACCAGCGGTGCGTCGAAGACCACGTAAGCCGCCACCTGGTGCGCCCGCGTGCCCTGGCTCATCGGGTTGCGGTAGTCGATCCGGAAGCCTTCGCGCGTGGCATTGCGGTAGGCGCCGGGGGTATAGTCCACCGGGCCCTGCACCATACGGATGAAGGGGAAGGTCACGTCGTAGAGCGGCATGTCGGGATTGCTCCACTTGAGTTCCTCCAGCCCGAAGACGCTTTCGAAATTGACGATATTGGGATAGGTGCGGTTCTGACCCGTGGGTTTGTAAACGCCGTGGATATCGAGCACCAGGCGGTGCGCGGCGGCGACCCGGGCAAGGCGGTAGACCAGCTCGACGGCCTTCTGGTCGTCGCGGTCGATAAAGTCGACCTTGAAGCCGCGGATACCTAATCCGGCATAGTAGCTGCACGCCTCTTCGAGCTTGGCGTCGAGCACGTTGCCCACGACCCACAGCATCAGCCCGACACCTTTGGCGTCGGCATAACGCACCAGTTCGGGCAGGTCGATCTGCTCGACCACGGACATCACGTCGCCGGCCTTCGGATCCGACCACCCTTCGTCCAGCACGACGTATTCGAGCCCGTAGTCGGCCGCGAAGTCGATATAGGCCTTATAGGTTCGCGTGTTGATGCCCGGCTCGAAGTCCACGCCCGTCAGCCCCCAGTCGTTCCACCACTCCCAGGCCACCTTGCCGGGCTTCACCCACGAGCAGTCGCCGATGCGGTTCTCTGCGGCGAGGGCATAGACCAGGTCGTTGGTCGGGAGTTCGCGGTCTTCGTCGGCCACGGCGAGGATACGCCACGGATATGTCCGCGTGCCCTCGACGCGGGCGATATAGTCATGGCGCGTGGCGACCTTCTCCTGGCAGCGGCGCTCATGAAGGTAGCAACTGTCGGGCACGGCGGCAAACAGCCCCCGCAGGCCGCCCGCCGAGGGCGTCAGGAACATGCCGGGATAGGCTTCCAGGTCGGCTTCGCAGACCAACACGCGGCCGGCGGCACCGCAGTCGGCGGCCAGCGGCAGCAGGACGGGTTTTTCCGTCCCCAGCGCGCTCAGGCGGCACTTCTCATACTGGCTCTGGTAGGCGTTGCACAGGCCGTCGGAATAGGCGGCGAACAACCCGGGGTCGCCCGCGAAATTGAACTCGGCCACTTCACCGGCCACGGTTCGTTCGCCCGGCAGATGCGTTTCGATACGGTAGGCGCAACCCTGGTCGAAGACCCGGAAAGTCACGGCATAACCGCCTTCGAAGGTAAGCCGCAACTGGTTGTAATGCTCCGTGAAGCGCGCCTGCCGGTAGAAGGGGGCCTCGACGACCCGTTCCACCGTTTCGCGCCGCGCATCGGTCACCTTCGCACCGCGTCCCAACACCGTACCGTCGGCGAAGTGCAGCCCGATGGCCGAAGGCAGCAGCACGGGCGTACCGTGGCGGGTCACGGTATAGGTCAGCGAGTCGGCCGCACGGATCCCGACGCAGAGCGTCCCGTCGGGCGAGGCGACTTTGAAATCAGTCCCGGGGCCGGACGAGCAGGCGGCCGCGAAGGACAATGCAAACGAAATGGCGAAGCAGCGGAAAAGGTTCATAGGTAAATCGGATTGTTAATCGGTTAGTTTCACCCGTATCGTCGCGCCGGGTGCCGCGCGGTATATTTTCGGTTTTGCGCCGGGCCGGGCCACCGTAATGCGGAGCCTGCCGTCCGCCACGCGCGCGACCGTGATGTCGAAATCGGAGCCGAACGCCCGGATATGGCGCAGGGACATGCTCTCCCAGGCAGCGGGCATGGAAGGCGTGAGGTCGAACGACCGCAGCCCCGTGGGGCGGATGCCGAACAGGCCCTCGGTGATGATGCGGCAGTAGAGCCCGCTCTCGGCCGAAAGGTGGCGCTGCGAGCCTTCGGGCCACGCCTCGATGGGATAAGGCACATGGTCGCCCAGCAGGCGCCGCTGCGAATAGCGGTGCAGCAGTTCGGTCGCACGGTCGGCCTGCCCCACGTTGTAGATCCCGCGCAGGGCGTAGAGCGTCGAGCGATCCCAGAACGTCGAGCTGCCCTGCTGGGTCAGCAGGCCGTCGTCGGTCATCAGCTCGGGGCCGAGCAACGCCCGGACGGTGCCTTCGCTGCGCTCCTTCAGCCCCACGATCAGCGGCATGCAGATCCACGAGCGCAGCAGCGTATTGCCCGCATAGTAGCGGTAGGTGTCGTACCCGCCGACCTCGCCGCCGAAGTACGCGTCGATAGCTCGGGCGAGCGCCCTGGCCTGTGCGGCATAGCGGGCGGTCTGGGCGGATTCCACGCCCAGCTCGCGGCCGAGCGACACGGCCGACAGCAGTGCATCGTAATAGAGCGTCGAGGTGCAGAGGTTGGCATCGCCGGTGGGGAAACGCCCCTCCAGTTCGTCGGTGTCGGAAGCCACGACGCCGTCGGGCGTAAGCTGGCGGCGGCAGTATTCGAGGCACCACTCGACGAGCGGCCACAGCTCGGCGGCCTCGGCACGGTCACCGCGCGCAAGGGCGTAGCGTGCCGCCCCGCAGGCGATCATCGCGGCGTCGCCGCGGTCGCCCGCGCCGTTCCAGATGTCGTCGCCCTCGGCGATGACCGAGCTGGGCAGCGGTTCGTATGCGGGGTTCATGAAGCGGGCGAAATGGCGGAACGAGTTGAGCGCCGAGGCATTGCCCACCCCGTAGCCCAGGAAGGGGAAGAAGGGGTTGACGTATTCGGCCTGGTCGTTGGCCCAGATGGCCGCATAGTAGGATTCGCCGCCGGGGGCGTGCATGTAGCCGCCCTTGGTCGCAACGATGCTCTCGGCAGCCCGCAGCTTGGCATAGCGGAATTGGGTGTCGATCACCGGGTCGGGGGTTTCGAGCACGAGGTTCGCGTCGATGCACTCCCTGACGAACGCCATCCGGGCGGCCAACTCGGCCGCCACGTCGGGGTGCAGAGGCTCTCCGCCGCCCGGGTAGGCCTGGAACACGGCGTCGAACGCGAGCGAGTCCCCCGCGGCAAGCGTAAAGGTGCCGCTGCCCGCGATGTCGCCCCGCACGACATAGCTGCCCGTGACGCCCTTGGCCGGATCGGTCGTCACGACCTGCGAGAATTCGGGTACGGAAACCGTCAGCGGCTTCGCCCCGACGTTACGCAGCGTGTAGCGCTCGCACATGAGCGGCAGCGTGCGCGAAGGGAAGATCGTACGCGTCATCTCCACGACGGGCTCGGGTTTCATGTCCCGCGCCGAACCGACGTTCATCTTGCCAACGCCCCAGCGGCTCCGCACCTCCAGCGCACCGTCGATGGCCACCTGCCCGACCCGTTCGTCCTGCAAGGCCAGGCCGTCCACGCCCAGCAGCGAAGGGATGTCCGCGGCCATGCGGTACATCAGGCTGGCGTGGGTGTTGTTGGGCAGGGTGCGCAGCAGGGGGAAGACGAGCGAACGCTCCTGGCGGAACGCCCCGCGCGAGTCGACGCCCCAGCGGAGCACGAAGGCCATTCGCTCGCCGCTCATCTCGATGTGGTCGTCGTGCGGGATGTCGCTGCCGACCTTCCACACGATGCCCCGCCCGTCGGGGGCGATCTGCCAGCGTTGTCCGCATACGGCAACTGCGGACAGCATGAAAATGCAAGTCAGTAAGGTTCTTCCTGTCATAGTTCGGTGTTTTGTGATTAAGAGCCCTAAAGATAGCAATTATTCGTCAATTCCTACGGCGCGAACCAGCCCGCAGCCGCGTTTGAGCCGCAACCGGAGCGTATGCTCCCGCTGCCCGGCAAAACGGGCGTTCTGCAACTCGTAGAGCGGCAGCCAGCCATAGGCTTTCACGCCGCCGTATTCCGCTTCGACCAGGCAGTTGCAATAGCGCACGCCGAACTCCTGCTCGGGTTCGAAAATTCGCGCAACGGGAACCGTACAGCGTCCGCGGCGGTCGGTCGCGGCCTCGGCCTGCGGCTCGGCGGTCACCGTATAGGTGTACCACCGCACGGGATAGAACCGCACGACAGCCCCTTTGGCCGGGCTTGCGTCGGCATCCGCCACCTCGACCCGGATACGGTCGGGCAACACGCCCGCCACCAGGTCGTCGATGTCGACATTGCGGTCGGCGGCATGGTTGATCATGCGGACGGCATAGTCGCTCCAGAGCTCCTCGCCATAGGGATAATTCATGATGCACCGCACGCCGGAAAACGCCTGTCCGTTGACGGGGTTCTTGTCCGCGTCGACCTTCATGGCATAGATGTCGGGGACGCCCCGCGCATGGCCGAACTCGTGGATGATGCCGTCGATGGCATTCTTCTCGAACGGGCTGTTGAAACGGTCGTTGTGCGTGCGCGAATGGTAGATGGTCTGGATCTCGTCGCCGTACCAGCCGCCGCCCGTCTCGCGGGGATCGGATTTGTAACCGTCCATCACCACCAGATAATCGTGGTCGGGATGGGGCTTGCGGATCTGGTCGGCCGACACGCCGTCGTAGATGTAGAAGGCGTCCCAGTCCACCACGAAATCGTAGACCGCACGCAGCTGCGCCCCGTAGTTGAAAGCACGGTTGACGCGCCGGAACATATCTTCGGTCAGTTGCACGACCCGGTCGCGCCCGCCCAGCGAATCGACCGATTCGCGGTCGATGCCGACCTTGACGCGGAAGGTATAGACCGGTTGTGCGGCAGCGCGGAACGCGGCGGCCACGACCAGGGCCAGGAGGGCTGTTCGCAAGGTATTCATCGGCATCAGTTTCTAAGCGATTCCTCGATCAGGGCCAGTTCCCCGGGCGTATAGGTCGCCGCCACGACATCTTCGCCCGCGGCCTTCGAAACGTAGGAGAGGAAGAAGAGGAATTTGTCGTAGGGCGTCTCGAGCCCTTCCTGCCCCGAGTCGCCGAGCGCGTAGAGTTCGCGGAACGCCTTTTTGTAGACGTCCCACCCGTAACGCTCCTTGATGCGCAGGAAGGTGTAATGCAGGGCATCGCCGTTGTTCTTGGGGATGCCGGCGCCGATGGTTTCGTCGTAGAAAATCTTGTAGTAGTTGATTACGTCGGCACCCCGGTAGCAGATGTCGCGCTGCGACATCGTACCGTCGCACGCTTCGAGGGCATAGGACATGCGGAAATTGGCGAAAATCTCGTCGTTCCAGTTCCAGCGTCCCGTACCCGAAATGTTTCCCTGCGAGAAGACATGGCCGATCTCGTGGATGATGCCGAAGCCCCAGTCGCCGAACTCGACCGTGCGGTCGAGCAGCTTCGACACGGCGACGTGGCTGTTCCACAGGATCGGGTTGCCGGCCAGCGCCCAGTAACCGGGTTCGATGCCCGGCGTGTTGAGGATCATGATTTTGCGCCCGTCGAAGGGCACGTCGCCCACCAGGTCGCGGTAAGCCTCGTACGTGCGGTCGAGCTTCGAGAGCCAGGCGTCGATGTCGGCATCGGAGACGGTCACCTTGTCGCGGTCGAGTTTCAGCACGATGTGTTCGCCCTCGCGGGTATAGAGGGCCTCTTCGGGTGCCGGTGTGACCTTCACGTTGTCGTACCACACCGTCCCCGAGGCCTTGCCTCCGTTGTAGGTGCCCCAGGGGAATCCCAGGCCGCAGCAGACGACGGCTTCGCCCTGCCGGTCGGGCACGAAATCCATATACACTTCCGTCCAGTCGTTGGTGCCGTAGGCGAACTCCGAGGCATTCCACGACTGTTCCAGCCCCTCGGGGTCGAGGTAGAGCACGGCGCCGCGGCCGTCCTGCACGCTGTCGCACTTCATCAGCGCACTCAGGCGGTAGAGCTTGCCGGGATGCAGCCCCGTAAGTTTGTGTTTGATGGCCAGGGCGGTCTTTTCGGCGCTGGCGATCTTCACGCATCCGCCGCCGTCGGCACCGCCGCCGGGCAGGTATTCGACCGTGCCGGGCACCTCCCCGGCATTATGGTTCCAGTAGCGCGCGAACCTTTCGGGCCGGTCGAAATTGTCGGAGAAGACCTTGACCTTCGAACCGAAGGCGCACAGGCACAGCACGCACGCCGCGATGGCGGCGAGTAGAAATACCACTCTCTTCATTTTTCGCATTGGGTATTAATTGCCGCCCGGCAGAGACGACGCATCGCCCCGCGACGGGATACGGCGGTTATTATTGCAACTGTTTGCGGATCGAAGCCAGCTCGGCCTCGGTGAAATACTGCGTCCTGACATCCACGTCGCGCCCGGTCAGCCGGGTAGCGTGCTTGGAAAGCAGCGAAAGCAGGTATTCGAACTTGTCGTATTTGCCCGAGGGCGCCCCGCCCGTGGTCGTCAGTTCGCGGAAAGCGGCCTTGAAGGGTTCCCAGCCGATGCCGCCCGGGCCGGCCAGGCGTCCGAGCATGTAATGGATGCCGTTGTCGTTGACCTGCGTGTAGACCGTATTGTCGTAATCCTTCTTGTACATGTCGAGGATCTCGCGCCCGGTGTAGACCCGTTCGTCCATCCAGACCTTGCCCTGGTTCTGTTCCAGGCCGTACTGCATCCGGAAATTGGCGAACATCTCGTCGTTCCAGTTCCAGCTCGAATTGCCCAGATTGAAGACGTGCCCCAGTTCGTGCATCAGGCCGAAGCTCCAGGTGCCGTGCTGCGCCAGTTCCTCGAAGGTCGAGGTGACGGCCGAATAGTTGCTGCTCCACAGGATGGGATAGCCCGCCAGCGCCCAATAACCGCTTTCGAGCCCGCGCGACGAAAGGATCGCCAGCTTGCGCCCCTCGTGCGGGGTCGCCCCCACCAGGTCGGCATACGACTCGTACATCCTGTCCAGGTTGGCGATCCACTCGGTGATCTGCGACGCCGAGGCGTAGACCTGCGAGGGTTCGACGAAGAGGCGGATATGCTCGCCTTCCTGCATGAAAAGTTCGTCGGTGACCTTCACCACGCTCACGTTGTCGAAGTAGGCCGTGCCGGTCGAATAGCCGCCGTTGGTCGTCCCGCCGTAACGGAACCCCAACGCGCAGACGATCTCGGCAGTCCCGTCGTCCTGCGAAAGGAAGTCGAAATGGAGCGACGTCCAGTTCCTGAGGTTGGTGCCGTAGAGGAATTTCGAGGCGCCCCAGAACTGCTTCTGGGACATGTCGAACAGGATGGCGCCGCGCCCTTCGTCCTGCGGGATGTCCGAATACTTGACCTTGGCATACATGCGGTACATCTGGTCGGGTTCCAGCCCCGTGAGCTTCTGTTTGATGCCCACGCCGCAACGGCCGTTCTCGGGGAACTGCTGGATCTTGATGCAGCGGCTGTCGTTGACGCCGGCACCCTCGACCACCTCGACCGTCACCTTGCCGCCGTTGTGGAAATCGACGCGCGTCCAGCCTTCGAGCCCCTTTTCGAAGCCGCTGTTGACGACCTCGACGGCATTGGGATCCACGACGGGCGGCACGGGAGGTTCGGGCCCGGGCTCGCCGTCACCGTCGCCGCCGCATGACCAAAACGCCGCGGCCGACAGGACTACGCACAAAAAGAATCGCATTTTTTTCATAACCGGTATATTTAAAATTCAATCATTTCAGGGTTTTCAGCGCGGCGATCTGTGCCGGGGTGAAATAGGTTTCGAGCAAATCCTTCGAGGCGTAGCGCGATACGACGGAGAAGAAACAGTCGATCTTCTCCCATTTGGTCGCGCCGCACGACACGGCGGGATCGAGGCCGTACAATTCGCGGAACGCCTTGCGGAAGGGCTCCCAGCCTTCGGTGTCGGCCATGCGCGTCATGACGTACATCAGGCCGTCGCCGTCGGAGGCGATACCCCGCGCCAGCGTCTCTTCATAGGACTTGCGGTACATGTCGGCGATTTGGGCCCCGGTATAAACCGTATTGTTCATGTAGACCTTATAGCCTGTCCTGCAGAGCGCATAGTACATCCGGAAGTTGGCGAAAAGTTCCTCGTTCCAGTTCCATTCGCCGTTGCCGCTACCGTAAGACCCGGTCACGTAGTTCCCGGGCGCGAAGTTATGCCCCATCTCGTGCATGATGCCGAACACGGCATTGTCGTAGCGCACCACCTCGTCGAGCGTCGAGGCCACATAGTCGCGGTTCCACTCGATCGGGTATCCCGCATAGGCCCAGGCGTCGATCTGTTTCGAGAGGACGATCATCTTCCGCCCGCCGAACGGCACGAAAAAGTCGAACAGTTCGGTATAGGCGTCGTAGACCTTGTCCAGCTTGGCCAGCCAGCCGTCAATCACGGCGTCGGAAACGCGCACCAGCGCCTTGTCGAGGTATAACTCGAGGTGTTCGCTCGCCCGGTGGTACATCCCGTCGGGCGTGCGGAGCGCCACGTCGTCGAACCACACGCTGCCGCGCGAATCGCCCGCCCAGAACCCTAGGCGGCACCCGATGACGGCGGTCGTCTCTTCGGCGATGAACTGCACGCTGCGGCGCGTCCAGCCGTTGGTACCCACGAAGGGCGGCGAGCCGACCCAGACGCCCTGACCGAACAGGCAGATGTTACCGCCCCGGCCGCCCGTGACGCCCGAGGTGCGCACCATGGCCGAAAGTTCGTAGAGCTTGCCGGGCACCAGCCCCGAAACGGGCTGCGTCACCACGGCGTCGGTCGTATAATCCCCGTCGACACAGGCGATCCTAATGCCGGCCGAACCGTTGTAACCGCCCGTAGGCTCGTAGGAAAATACGGCGCGGTCGGTCTGCCAGGCGTGCGTCTTTTTCCACGCCCCGGAGGTGAAATCGACCTCCTGTTCGAAACCGGGGTCGGCGATCTCGACGACAAGCCGTTCGGGCTGTTCCGGCTCCCCGGGGATTTCGGGCTGCACGGGCGGCTCCGGGCCCGAAGGCTCCGTCCCGCCCTCCTTGCCGCAGGCGGGGCATGAGAGCGAAAGGAAAAGCAGCGCGAGCGCGACGGCATGATATTTCAGGCGATACATAGGCGGAAATTTATCCCCCGGGAGCCGCCCGTACCCGGGCAGGGGATCCCTGCCCGGATGATGCGGCACCGCACGGGGCGGTTCAAAAATCAGAACTCGGCGACGGTAAGCGGGCTTTCGAGGTAGCACTGGATGGTCTGGCGCTTGTCCTGGTTCTTGTCGTCGTCGTTCCAGTAGTACTGGAAATCGAAGAAGACGGTTCCGGTCTCCATGTCGAAGTAGCTGCCGTAATCCATGGTCTGCGCTACCTGCTGCGCCTCGTTGTAACCGCTGGTCACCTTCGAGAAGGCATGTACGACGCGCTTGTTCGGATCGCCGCCATAGACCTCGTCCCAGGCAACATACCAATGGTAACCGGTCGACCAGCTGTAATAGCAGTTCACATAGGGATAAGCCTTCCCGTCGACCGCCGTGTCGCTGGGTTTGGTGGTAGCCTTCATCCAGTTGCTGTTGCTCCAGCCGGACGTGGCGGTTTTCTGCAAATCGTCGCTGGAATTGCGGTTGCTCCACGAACCGTAGAGCGTACGCTTCAGACGGACGTACACGACCTCGTCGCTCATCATGACGCTGCCCTGCGGCAGTTTGGACTCATCCAGTACGAACGGCAGGACGTACTCCTTGCCGTCGTCGAAGGCGATGCCGGCCATGTCCACACTCACCGTGGCCGTAGCCCTGACCGTCCCGGCCGTCATCGCGGCATTCGTGACGGTGACCCTGGAGGCGTCGAGCGCTTCGTATGCCTTGCCTTTCGAAGCGTTGTAGTCGGCGACCTTCGAGGGATCGTAGGTGAACTCCACGGGCACGTCGTCGGCCAGCGCACCGTTCAGCGCCACGTCGAGGCTGATCGGATGGGCAAGGCGCGTGGCAGCCTCGTAGCGGTCGGTATTGTTCACCGTGAACTGGATCTCCTGGATGGTGACCTTCACGTAATACATATTGTCCTGCGTGACCGCATAGTCGTTGGCGGCCAGCTTCAGGGGCAGCAGATAGACATGGTCGGGGTCGAGTGCCGAAGCGTCGACCGTGATGCCGTAGAGCAGCGTGAGCGCCTCGGCATCGAACGTCCCGGCATCGACCGAATAGCAATCCGCGGGCAGCAGCAGGCAGTCGGCCTGGTTGGCCGCGTTATAGGCGTCGACCATCTCCTGGGTGGCGGCGAAGGCCAGCTTCGAGGTTTGAAGCGTCGTGAAATTGGCGCGGCACGAAAGTTCCAGCCTGCGCGGCACGGGCACGCCCGAAATGAATGTCAGCTCCACCGGGTCGACCGGGGCATCCACCGTGACGGTGGGCTCGCTGAACGAGAACCGCACGAGGGCGCTCAGGGACTGCGAGGCCGAATTGACCGTTGTCCGGGGGACACAGGCGAAAGGTATCACGAAGTTCTCGGCCCGCCGGGGCGAACCGGCCGCAGCCACGATCGCCTGGGGTTTGAACTGGATCGAGAAGGTCGCCGTCTTGGCCTTCTCGGCGAAGGCGACGGACGTCACGCCGATCGTATAGCCCGAGGCCGGCATCGGCTCGAGCGAAGCGCCGTTGAGCTCGTTATATTCGTCGATCAGCGCCTCGTCGACGACGATGTCGAACTCGGCCGCCCGGCTCAGCCCCTCGGTACGGGCGAGCGTGACGGTATAGGCGTCATTCTGGTAGATGGAAACCGTCGGGACGGTCGTCATGCCCGAATCCTCGAGCGCCACGTCGGGCTGCACGACGATGGGGTCGTATTCCACGTCGCAGCCGGTGAAAGGCAGCGCCAGGGCCGCGAGCGCCAGTATCTTAAAAAACTGTTTCATAGCGAATTTTCCATTTTTAAGTTTAACATGTGTCCGGCTGCGGCCATCAATAGTAGGGCGCCTGCACCAGCTGCGTGTTGAGCATGACCTCCGACGACTTGATGGGCAGGAAGTAGTGCTGGATGTCGAAGCGCTTGTTGGCCACCTTGGTCAGGGTGAAGAACGCCGGGTCGGTGGCACCCGTACCGCGCGACATGTCCAGCCCGTATTCGTCGTGGTTGAACTCGCCGTCGGGGCCATGGGCCGTGAACCAGCGGCGCACGTCGAAATAGCGGTTGCACTCCCACGCCAGCTCGATCTTGCGCTCGTGGCGGATCATCTCGCGCAACTCGTCCTGCGAATAGCTGCCCTCGTAGGCCGGAATGCCGGCACGGGTGCGGATTTCGTTGAGGTAATAGAGCGCTTCGTCCTGCCGGGAGGTGCCGTAGTACTCGTTCAGGGCCTCGGCGTAATTGAGGTAGACCTCGCCCAGGCGGATGATGGGGAAAGGCACGTTGAGCATACGCGTCGCCTCGCTGGTCTGCTTGTTGCTGCGGTAATCCAGCGGGAGGTTCTTGCGCACGGAGAATCCCGAGGTGTTCTTGTCGCCCGGGGTGCTGCCGTTGCCGCTCAGCCCCGAGTACCAGAAATCGACCACGCCGTAGCCGTCGGCATCCTGGTAGCTGTCGGTCTTGTTCTCGTAGGCGTACGACAGGCGCTGGTTGGGGAAGTGAACCGAGGCATAGAACCGCGGCTCGCGGTCGACGAACATCCAGAACGTATTGGCGATGGTGCCGTTGCCGGCTTCGGCCGAGAACTTCTTGGAGGCGAACCACTCTTCGAGCGGGCGGCTCGGGCTGCCGTCGGCCATGAAGAAATCGTTGATCATGTCGATGGCCAGCGAATAGCGGCCGTTCCAGCCGTACCAGCGCGCCGGCAGGGCGCACATGCCGTACCACTGCACCGAGTTGGGATGCCCCCAGATGATCTCGGTATTCTTGCCGGCGCCCCAGGTGGTCGTCACGGCGCGGAGGTTATCCACGATCTCATCGAACGTAGCGCCTGCGGCCGGTTTGAGCAACTGGTATTCGGTCATGTCGATGACCGTCTTGGCGGCATCGGCGGCATCCTTCCACAGCTCCTTGTCATAGGTCTGGGGCATGAGCACTGTGCCGTCGTGATTCGTCCAGTTCTTGTAGGCCGAATTGCCGTTGAAGAGCGGGCTGGCGACCATCAGCAGCATGCGCGACTGAATGGCCCGGGCGGCACCGATGGTGGGGAGCCCCAGCGTGAATTTCTCGTCGCGGGCGGCGGGCATGCCGTTTTCACAGGCCCAGTCGATCTCGCCGTTGATCCAGCGGACGCATTCGCCGAGCGTGTTGCGCGCCTGCGAAGCCCCGATCTGGTCGGCCGAACGGCTGGTCTCCACGATGGGGATCGGGCCGTAGAGGCGCAGCAGCAGGTAGTGGTAATAGGCACGCATGAAGCGGGCTTCGGCACGCATCGTGCGGCGGTCGATCTCGCCCAGTTCGGCGCACTTGTCCACGTTTTCGAGGAACAGGTTGCAATGGCGGATGGCCTGGTAGTAACGCACGAAGAAATAGAGGTTGTAGGAACCCGTGTAACCGTAGTAGTTGTCGGGGCTCATCTTCCCTTCGGCGATATTGCGCACGTGCGATTCGAGAATGTAGGCCGATTCGTCGGTGCACCAGAAATAGGGAATCTGGCCGCTGTAATGCATCTCCTGCACCATGAAATCGTCGCTGTAAATGCGGTTGTACCACTTGGTGGTCTCGATCTTGGACGAGAAGATCTTGTCCATCGAGTTCAGGTCTTCGGGATCCTGATCCAGATAGTTGGCGCAGCCGGTAAACAAAAGGAGCGACGCGAGCATTAAATATACGATATTCTTTTTCATTCTTTAGGCTGTATTAGAAGGTTAAATTCACACCGACGAAAACCTGGCGCTGCATGGGATAGGCATCGGCACCCGTCTCGGGATCCCAGTAGTCGGAGATAAATTTGCTGACCGTAAACAGGTTCACACCCGTGGCATAGATGCGCAGCGAGCTGCACCGGAGCTTGCTGGCCCAGGCCGAGGGTAGCGTATAGCCGATCTCGACATTCTTCAGGCGCAGGTAGCCGCTGTCGCGCTGCCACCAGGTCGAAGTCTTGTAGTTGTTGGCATCGGCGCCGTAGGAGAGGCGGGGCGAGAAGGCGTGCGGATCGGGGTTGTCCACCGTCCAGCGATCCTTGAACATGGTCATCACGTTACCCATGAACTTCGGGCCGCGGTCTGCCTGGAACGGGTAGAAATACCAGCCGCCGCTCAGGTAGGAGGAACGGTTGGTTCCGCCCTGGAAGAGGAACGAGAAGTCGAAGCCCTTGTAGTTGAGCGACGCACCGAAACCGTAGACGATCTCCGGCATCGCGGGGTTGCCGATCCACGTCATGTCGGCCTCGGTGATCTTGCCGTCGTCGTTGAGGTCTTCGTAGCGGATGTCGCCGGCACGCAGCTGCTGCTTGTCCAGGCCGAACTGCGTATAGTAGTCGGGCATGTTGTCCAGCTCCTCCTGCGAGAAGAGGTGCATGGCACGGTAGCCCATGGTCAGTCCGTAACGCACGCCGCGCTGATCCTGCCACGGATAGGCATAGTACTTGCCGTCGTCGATCACCTTGTTGCGGGCAAAGGTGAAGTTTCCGCGGACGGAGACGGTGAGGTCTTTGCTGAAACGCTTGACGTATTCGGCCGAAACCTCGAAGCCGCGGTTCTCCATCAGACCCATGTTGGCGTAGTTGGTATAATCCTTGGGAAGCCCCGAAATCTCCGAGAACTGGGGTGCGAGGAAGATGTTTTCACGCCGCTCGTAGAAGAAGTCGGCATTGATTTTCAACTCGTTGAAAAACCCGGTTTCGATACCGACGTTGTATTTGGTCGACACCTCCCACGTCACGTCCTGATTGGCCATGCGACCTTCGCCGATACCGCCGGCCCCTTGGTCGAAGTTGACGCCGAGGTTACCGTAACCGTTGGCGCCACTGTTGATCGTAGCCAGGTAGATGAAACGCGTACTGGGGATCTGGTCGTTGCCGACCTGCCCGACCGACGCACGGATCTTGAACCACGTCAGCACCTCGCTGTTGCGCAGGAAGCTCTCCTCGGAGGCCACCCAGCCGATAGCCACGGCGGGGAATACGCCCATGCGCTTGCCCTTGGCAAAGTTCTCCGAACCGTTGAAACCGATGTTGGCCTCGATCAGGTAACGCTTGTCGTAGGCATAGGTAAGACGGCCGGCAAGGCCGAGCGAACGGTTGGGCAGCGACTTGAGGTAATCGCTCGTAGCCTCCTGCAACCGGTAATCCTTGGCGAAGCCGAGCAGCAGGCCGCCGACCTCGTGCTTTTCGCCGAACGTCCGGCTGTAATTGATCGCCGCCTCGACGTACTGCGTACGGGAACCGTTGCCGGACTGTTTGTAATTCAGGTACTCCTGTTTCTGGTCGGCCTGCCACTCGGTGCGGATCAGTTCGCCGTCCTGGTCGCGGCCCGTGGCCTCGAAGAAGTTGATGTTGCGCGCACGCTCCTCCACCGAATAATTCACGGCGTCGTAGGCGTAGCTCACCTTGGCCGAAAGGCCCGGGGTGATGAACGAGAAATCCTGGTTGATCGTCAGGTTGGCGCGAAGCGTATTGCCGGTGGTCTTCTTCCAACCGCGCTGCGTGAGCATGTTATAGGGGTTGTTCAGGCCGTCGCGGCCGGCCAGCTCGCCGTCCTTGAAGCGGACGGGGAAAGCGTTCGGCGCCGCGTTGATGATGTCGCGGTAGATGGCTGCAGACCCCTCGACGGGCTCCATGTTCTCGGTCACGTTGCCCTGCACGCCGAGGTTCACCACCGTGGTCTTGGTGATGTCCATGTCGACGTTGGAGCGGAAGTTATAGCGCTTGTAGTTGACATTCTCGCCGTAACGGCCGATCTTGTCGCTCACCCATGAATATTCGCCGGGTTTGACAGCATACTGCCCCTCTTGGTTGTAGAAGGAGAGGGCCGTGAAGTAGCGGGCGAACTTGCCGCCGCCCGAGATGTTGGCGCTCACCTTCTCGGAAAGAGACACCTTTTTCATAAGGAGCTTCTGCCAGTCGACATCGGGATAGACCTCGGGGTCGGTCTGCATGCGCATGGCCTTGATCTCGTCGGCGCCGTATTTCAGTGCCGCCGAGGCATTCACGGCATCCACCGCCTCGTTGAACATTTCGGAGCGGGTAGCGGCGTCGACGAACGACAGGCGTTTGCTGGCGAACGAGAAGCCCTGCTCGTAACGCAGGTCGATCCGGGCCGGGCCGTCGAAACCGCGGCGCGTGTTGACAAGGATAACGCCGTTGGCACCGCGTACGCCGTATACGGCCGTGGCGCTGGCGTCTTTCAGGACGCTGAACGACTCGATCTCCAGCGGGTCGACGTCGTTGAGAGGACGCTCGATACCGTCGACCAGGATCAGCGGATCGGGACTGCCCGTAAAGGTGGCGATACCGCGGATCCAGAACTGGGCGTCGTCCTTGCCGGGCTCGCCCGAGGTTTGCAACGCGACCACACCCGCCAGGTTACCGGCCAGCGTCTGGCTCAGCGACCGTACGGGGACGCGCAGCTCCTCGGGCCGGATCGTGGAGATGGCCCCCACGACCGATTCGCGTTTCTGGGTACCGTAGCCCACGGAGACGATTTCGACGCTCTCCATGCCGATGGCCTCGGGCTTGAGCGTGATCGTCACCGACCCGGCACCCTTCGACGCCACCTGTTGCGCCTCGTAGCCGACATACGATACCACGAGCGTGACGTTGCGGCCCGTATTCTTCAGGTTAAAGGTGCCGTCGACATTGGTCGCCGTGGCGATCGTGGTGCCTTTGACCATGACCGTCGCACCGATGACCGGCGCACCGGTCTCATCGAGCACACGTCCGGAGATGCCGGTGGCCTGCGCCCACAGCAACGACGCAGAGAACACGGCTGTCACAAGTAATAGTGCTTTCCGGGAAAAACGGTTAGTAGAAAAACTCATACACACTAATTTTAAGGTTAAAAAATAGGTTCGGTGGGTATCCCGGGGGAGGCCCCGCAGAAGGGCTGTCCCGCTGAAAACGAATTTAGGACGGGGCATCGGGATAAAAGTCCGCAGGGCACAACCAGGGGTCTGGAGTTACGATTTTTGCCTATTATGTACGATTTTATCCCGGATTTTTTTGCCGGATTCGCACGGGGCATGGTAAAAAAGGCTGCGGAAGGCATCCCGCCCGGGCGGAAGGAGGGATAAAAAAGCCGTACGGCGGAAATTCCGCCGCGCAGATATCCCCCGGGCAGTAGCGTATCACGGCATTTTATCCTATATTTGCCGTATGGACGAAAAATTAGTGTTCCGGCGCGCCCGCCCCGCCGACGCGGCGCGCATCATGGAGATCATCCGGCAGGCGCAGGCGCAGATGCGGGCACTGGGAAGCCTGCAATGGCAGGACGGCTATCCGGCAGCGGCCGATATCGGACACGACATCGCTTGCGGCTACGGATGGGTCTTCGAGAAACCGGAGGCGGAAAAGAGCCCCGAAGCGCGGGGAAGCGACGGCACGGGGGCTGCGGGTTTCCGTCCGGAAACGGCTGCCGCGCGGAAAATAACGGACACGGGGGAGGCCGGCGCAACGGGATCCGGCGCCGACGAAACGGCAGCGACGACGGAAGAGGCGACGGAAGAGGCGACGGAAGCGACGGAAGAAACACGCAAAGCGCGGGAGATGCGGGAGACGCAGGCAGCAAAAGCGGCCGCAGCCCAAGCCCAGGGCAACGTCGTCGCCTACGGCGCGGTGGTATTCGACGGGGAACCGGCCTACGACGCCATCGAAGGGGCCTGGCTCACCGACGGGGACTATGTCGTACTGCACCGCATGGCGGTGGCCGACGGCGAGAAAGGCCGCGGGGTGGCGACGGAGTTCATGCGGCGCGTCGAAGCGATGGCGTGCGGGCGCGGCACGGGCAGTATGCGCGTCGACACCAATTTCGACAACCGTTACATGCTGCGTATGCTCGGGCGGCTGGGGTTCGTCTATTGCGGGAAGGTACGCTACCGGAGCGGCGAACGGCTGGCATTCGAGAAAACCCTCGGGACATGAGGACATAAAATGAGGGAACCGGCCGCATGGCCGGTTCCCTCTTCAGGATGAGTGCGTCACTATGTCCTGAAACAACTCCCTGGGTGAAATATCATAATAATCACAAAGGTCAGCCAAGGTCGACAGCGTGATATCGGAACATCCGGCTTCGATCCGGCCGACATTCAGCCCGGTATCGAAACGCACGACTTCCTGAGTCAGGTTACGCCTTCGTCTGGCTTTCGCCAGCCTGTCAGCAACCTGCCCGACAAAAAAGTCATTTCGTCGCTGCCTTTTCATAGTGCAAATTACCGCATTTATACCCTGATTTATAACTACAAATAAGTAGTTGGCAGGATGATACCGCTTCCACTGAAGTCCTGAGACGGATAATCCGCCGATTTCAGCCCGAATGCACTATAATCGCATCGTCCCGGAATATCCTGCAAACGATGACCCGGCCTTCACCCGGTTATAATGGACCATAAAAACAGGCCGTGCGAGATAACGCAGCAACCTGCCGTACCTTTCGGAATCCCCACTTCATATACAAATATACACAATAAGCGACTATTTGCTCCCTGTGAAGGGGATTCAAAATCCGGTTATTCGGCACAATACACAAAAAAAGCGGGCTGCACCTTGCAGTCCGCCTTGCCGGCACGGCAATCCCGCCCGGGAAAGGAGGTTATTCCTCCTCCTGGTAATAGACCTTGTAGAACTTGCCCTTTTCGTCCTCGCCCTGCTCCAGCAGGTTGCGGTTGCCGTGGACATAGATATGGAAATTGCGGTCGAGCTTGATGACGCTCTTATAGGCGCGCGCCTGTTTCCTGACGGCGGAATCGGAAATGGCGAACTCATCCTCGATACGGATCTCGCGATCCTGCTCGTACTCCTGTTTGTAGCGTGTGAAGCTCTCCATGACCTCGGGCTGGCGGATCACCTTTTCAGAAAAGTCGTCGAGCGAAAAACTGTCCTGCTCCCTGAAGTATTTCATCGTCTCGTTGAGCATCTCGGCCTGGTCGGCCTTCGACACGTCGAACTCCGCAGGAAGGTGCCTGGTCACGTATTTCTTGCACATGGCCAGGATGTTGTGCGTGTTGTGATAGTTGTCCTGCCGCGGGCGGACATGCAGGAAATCGTCGATCCAGTAACGCGCTTCCGCCCGGTTGGTGTTGTCCACGACGCAGACGGCGAAGCCTTCTTCGCGCTCGGTATCGAACACGAGGCACCCCTTGTCCAGTTTGTTGACGTCGATCCCCTGGCAGGAGAAGATATGCAGCTGCCCGTCCTGCTCCCCGACATCGAGGAACGTACCGCGGGTTTCGGACTTGAAAAGCCCGACGGCATCGACCGCATCGCCCCCGAAGCGGCAGCCGGTGAAATAGGCGACGTAAAATTCGCCGCCCTTGATCTGCGGGTGGGTACCCGCCTCGTAAAGGTGCCGGGCAAGGTTCACGGAGTTGTCGTAGAACGTCTCCCGGTCGTCGAACACCTTGCAGACGAAATTATAGACTTCGTTGCAGGCCAGGTCGGTTTCGTGGTGGAGGTTGTAGTACTCCTCGGATTTGAAACCTCCGGCGAAATAGGTGGTCAGGATCTGCATCAGGCCCGTGTCGCCGACCTGCCCGGACAATGCGGGGGAGACGAGCAGGGGCTCGTCCTTGGCCTTGTTCCCGACGATATGCACGGCCAGCGCCGCGATCCGGGTATCTTCCGTATATATCATGGTTGTGAACGGTTATTCGTAAAACGCAGGGCAAAGGTGGCAAAATTTTCAGCCCCGGCCAAGGAATACGGCCGTTATTTCCCGTGGCAGGCAGCTTGCACTCCCGATAATTTGCCTATTTTTGCAGGACGACAAATACCTGAAACCATGGAAAACAGAATCACTTCGCTGTTCGGCATACGCTACCCCATCGTCGCGGGCGGCATGATCTGGTGCAGCGGCTGGCGGCTGGCCGCAGCCGTGAGCGAAGCAGGCGGACTGGGGCTGATCGGCTCCGGCTCGATGACCCCCGACCTGCTGCGCGAGCATATCCGCAAATGCCGCGCGGCGACCGAAAAACCGTTCGGCGTGAACGTCCCGCTGATGTACCGCTACGCCGAAGAGATCATGGGCGTCATCATGGAGGAACGCGTGCCCGCGGTATTCACTTCGGCAGGCAGCCCGAAAACCTGGACGGCCCGCCTGCACGAAGCGGGATGCAAGGTGGCGCACGTGATTTCGAGCACGAAGTTCGCCCTGAAAAGCCAGCAGGCAGGGGTCGATGCCGTGGTAGCCGAGGGCTTCGAGGCCGGCGGCCACAACGGACGCGAGGAGACGACGACGATGGTGCTCGTACCCCAGGTGCGGCAGGCCGTGGCGATACCGCTGATCGCCGCGGGCGGCATCGCCACCGGGCGCGGTATGCTGGCGGCTTTCGCACTGGGCGCCGAGGGCATCCAGATGGGAACGCGGTTCGCGCTTTCGGAAGAGAGTTCGGCCAGCGACGCATTCAAGAAACTCTGCATCGGGCTGCAGGAGGGCGACACGATGCTCGCGCTGAAGAAGCTCAGTCCGACACGCCTGATCCGCAACGGCTTCTACCGTGCGGTCGAGGAGGCGGAGAACAGGGGTGCGACGGCCGAAGAGTTACAGCAGCTGCTGGGACGCGGACGCTCGAAACGGGGCATCTTCGAAGGCGACCTGACAGACGGTGAGCTGGAAATCGGGCAGGCAGCCTCGCTGATCCGCGAGCTGCCGACGGCGGGACGGATCGTCCGCGAAACCGTTGCGGAATACGAGGCCGGGCTGCAGGAACTTGTAAGGCAAGCCGGGCAGGGAGCGGCCCCTGCGACCGATGAGCAAGGGTACGCCCGGTAATCCGGTGGGTTCCCGCCGGGTCGGTTCCAGAACCGGCATCCAGACTCCGGATGCCCCGCAAGTAAGGTCGAATGAAAATGGTTTATTATCGATCCAGACCTCCGGAATCGGAGCAGCCAAGGATGGAAATGGCAAGCCCCCGGCAATATTTTCAATCAGCCCCTGTCCGACAGGACTCGGCAGGCAGGAGTACAGGACATTTGTAGGTGCCCAGGATCAGCCTGGAACTGCAATAATGCGCAAAAATTCGGAGAATATTTTGCACGTTTGGAAATTTTGTTTACCTTTGCACCACGATAATACGGGAAAGAAGTACTTCCGACCGCAATTATCGGGATGGTGCCATAGCTCAGTTGGTAGAGCAAAGGACTGAAAATCCTTGTGTCCCCGGTTCGATTCCTGGTGGTACCACGAAGAGAAACAACCACTTACAGCGATGTAGGTGGTTTTCTTTTTGTCCTTTCCGTAGCGGTTTTATGGGTGTTTGGACAGGTTGTGTAAACCGCTGTGTAAACCATAAGTGCCACGATCGAGGTCGTATGCAATAAGTCCAAAGTACTGGCATAGAATGAATCGCCGCTAATGTTACGAATCACGAAAGACCGAAAACTGGAATATTCCAGTATCGGCATCCCGATTAATCCTGCATTGTAGGATTTCGAGAAGAACAAGCCACGTCGTAATTGTCCTAATCGGTTGCAAATCGAACGTCTTATTGCTGGCAAGTCGAAGCCGCCTAACGGGCAAAGATGATCGAATTGCAGGTCGAGAGAAAAGGGGTTACCGCAACGTCGTTACATGAAAGAGTTGCAGATAAGACTACTAAACGCACGGTCGGCAAGGCGTTCCAATCTCAAATCGAGAATTTGAAACAAGCGGGGAGAGGCTATCCAGACTCGCACCGAACGGTACGGACATAAAAAAACCCGGAAGCGTCACGACTTCCGGGCCCAGAAATGAGTATTAACCACTAAAGCGGCTTCTGGTGAACCGCATGATGCAGAGTTCTGCCTGCCTATTGTACAGGGTTCTTCAATTCGAACTTTTCGTAGAATGTACCGAACGAACCGGCACTTACGATATAACGGCAGTTGAAATAGTAAGTTTTGGTAGCCGCATCGTAATAGCTCGAGGCATCGGCATTCGACGAGGTGATGTAGACGGCGCCGTAATTGCTGTCGTCGGCGCCGATGTACTGCTCGGGGACGGTAATGTTACCCTCTTCGTCACAAATGAAGTTAAGTTCGATGCCTCCGCCCCAGTTCGGGATTTTATACATCGTAGTGCCTTCTTTCTGGTAAAGTTCGAGCCCGGGATCGACACCCGAGAACACGCTGTTGTAGGTATAATCGCCCGTACCCAGCAAATTCCACTTCACGACCTCCACATTGATGCCGAACAACGGACTGCCTTCTACCACTTTGTAGGGATCGGCATACTGCTCGTCCTCGATGGCCAGGCGCAGCGAAAATTCTCCGGATGCAGCTTCGTTGAGCGTGATCGACAACGTCGCGGTATCCTCGCCTGCGGCGAATTCTACGGAGGAAGGAACTACGAACAGGTCGCCCGTCTGAAATGCCGTGATGGGAACCGAAGCCGCCTGGGCGGTCTGCAAACGCATCACCGTGAGGTCGATCGTCGTGCCGGTCAGATCCTCGGGAGCTATTTCGTATTCGGACTCATTGAGTTCGGAGAAATACACCTGCATGCAATCCTCGGGAACAGAGGGCGCAGGCTTATAATCATCATCGTCCGAGCAGGCTGCAAAACCCAGCGAGAGTATCGCCACAGCCAGCATGTAGGCTAAATTACAGTAATATTTCATGTTGTTCTCTTTTTTCGGTTAGACACTGCAGTTATTCGATGACGTTTTCGACCGTATCCGACGGATCGGGGTTGTTCATACCGATCAGTGCGGGGTTACTCGACCACTCGGTACGCGGGATCTGGCAGTTCCACCACGGAGCCCGTCCGTCGACCACGAAGCGGTAGCTATCCTCCTTACAGTTGGAGTTGGCCAGGTCGATACCCAGCGCCAGGCGCTTCTTGTACCAGAACGGAATGCCTTCGCCCCAGAACTCGATGCGGGCCTGCAGACCGATCTCGTTCTGGAAGGCTTTGAAATCGGCCGACTGGCAGTTGTAGGACGCATAGCGGTAGGTCTGCATGAAACTGTTGAGCAATGCGATACCGTTCGAGAGGTTCGAAGCCGCGGTAGCCTCGGCCTCGATCAGGTACATCTCCTCGACGCGCATGAGCGGGTGATCGACGGCATTACCCACCGTATAGGTCGTATAATTGCCCTGTCCGGGACGGAACTTGATGGCAACGAGCGAGCCGGGCAATTTGGTCGACGCCGCGGAGTTGGGGTCGAAGAACTCCTTGTAGTCCGGACGGCAACTCTTGTACTCGTAGTAGTCGAACAGCCCGGGATCGAGCCACGAGTGCTTGCGGAAGTCGTCGTCGCTGATCAGCGCATAGAGCTTCGAGTTGATAGCGCGCCCCACGCCCTTGCCGCCATAGTTCGTCCACTGTTCCTCGCCCGACATGTGAGCCATGAAGGAATAGAGGTTGTGAACCTGTTCGGAGGTCTGGGAGGTACACCACATCCAGGCTGAGTTGGAGGTTGCGCTGTTGAAGCCGGTCGTGGGGTCTTCCCACTGCTCCTGCGTCAACGGCGTATAATTGCTCTGGTCGATGGCTTTGCGGGCATATTCGGCAGCCTTTGCGAAAGCGCCGTCTACACCTGCGGAGCCGCGCTCGAGCCATGCACGGGCGCTGATACCGTATACGACGCTCAGGTCGGGCATGGTCTTCACCGTACGGGTGTAGTCGGCCAACATGCGCTCGGCACGCTCCAGGTCGGGGAAAATCACCTGGTCGTAAACCTCGTCAACCGTAGCGCGGGGATTACTTTTCGACTGTTCCTCGGTCGTATTCTCAGTGACGATGCAGCACGCCAGCCCCTTGATGTTCTCGGGGATCGTATAGTTCTTGACCTGTGAGCCCGTGCACTCCTTGGCCTCGAACAGACGTACCAGATCCAGGTAGAATTGCGCCCGGAAAGCGAGCGCGATACCCAGATAGGCTTTCTGCTCGTCGTTCATGTCCTCCTCGGCGACCGCCGAGAGGGTGGAGATCACGTCGTTGCAGCTCTTGATCCAGCTATAATAGTTGTACCAGAACTGGTAGCCCGTCACATAGTCCTCGCTGAGGGCCACGTTGGTCATCCAGTTGGCGAACCAGTCGTAGCCCGAATTTCCGGCCACGACCATGTCGCCCGTCATGCTGGTCAGCGATACGTTGATCGCGGGGTAACCGAAATCCCAGGCCTGCGCGTAATTTTGACCGTAAAGAACCAACTGTGTGGGAATTGCGTTCACCATGGCCTGGAGCGCCGTAGTCGATTGGGCCACCTGGCCGGCCGTCGCACCGTTCGTGGGAAAAGTTTCCTTGATACAGCTGCTGAACGACAGCGAAGCCGCCGCCAGCGCCGAAACGGTTATATTTTTCAAATATCTTTTCATAAAATCTGATTTGTATGTACCCGTCAAAACTTAGAACTGAATGTTTATACCGCCCGAAATCGTACGGATAGGAGCATAGTTGGTGTAACCCGTGGTACCCGTGAAGCTGTAACGCGGATCGAATCCCTCGCGCTTCGACCAATAGTAGACGTTGTCGCAGGCCAGATAGACGCGGAGCCGCTCGACACCGAATTTACGGGTGAAGGAAACCGGAAGCGTATAACCTACCTGGATATTCGAAATGTTGAGATAAGAGGCATCCAACAGGAACCGGTCGGACAAGCTGGTGCTGGTGTCGTCGCCGTACTGGAAACGGGGAACCGACGCCGACGGATTTTCCGGGGTCCACGACTTGGCGATATCCTTATGGATGTTGGTGCCGCCCATCGAACCGTAAGGCGATGCCATGGCCGCAGCGTAACCCGAGTCGTAGCTCTTGCCGCCTATCTGGTAGGCGAACGCAGCCGAGATGTCGACGCCATAGAACTCGAACGCCGTGGTGAAGCCGCCGTAGAGGTCGGGCAGGGACGATTCGCCCAGGTAGTTCGTAGCTTCGGAATAGGTCGTCGTGGTCGTGCGGCCCGTCACGTTGCCTTTGGCGTCCTTGACGTCCTTATACCACATCGAAAGACCCGTTTCCTGATCCACACCCGCATATTTGGGGATATACCACGTATAGTAAGACAAGCCTTCGCCCACGAATTTGTTGCCGTCGATATAGCCGTCATACCCTTCGACGGTCGCATTCTTACGCTCGGAAGCCAGCTTGGTGACCTTGTTTTTGTAGTGGGACATGTTCAGCGTGAGGTTCCACCGGAAATTCTTCGTCTGGATCGGGGTTCCGTGCAGGTCGATTTCGAAACCGCTGTTCCGCATGTCGCCGACATTGGCGTAGTAGCCCGAATAACCCATCGAAGGAGCCACCGAGAACCAGAACAGCATGTCCGAAGTCTTGCGGTTAAAATACTCGACGGTACCGCCCAGGCGGCCGCGGAAGAGTTCGAAGTCCACACCGGCGTTGATATTGGTGTTGGTTTCCCAGGTAATCAGTTCGTTACCTTTCTGCGAGAATACGATGGACATGCCCTCGCCCGACGGTTCGATCGAATAGTAGTCCACATAGAGGTAGTTCGAGATATTGTCGTTACCCTGCGAACCGACCGAAGCCTTGAGTTTGAGCATATCCACCCAATCGGCTCTGAACCACGATTCGCGGTTGATCAGCCACGCGGCGCTCGCCGACCAGAAATTACCCCAGCGGTGGTCGGGGTGGAAACGCGACGATGCGTCGCGGCGGTACGATCCGTTCAGGACGATGCGGTTGTCGTATTCGTACTCGACACGGCCGAAATAACCTTCGTTGTTGTATTCCGTCGTATAGGAGGCGGCATTCTGCGTATCCACGACTGCACCGTTGAGCTCGTTGTTGTCGATCGAGAACATGTTCTGCTTGGCGCCGCTGAGCGTATAGCTCTTCAGGTTGTAGAATTCATGGCCGATCATCGCGCTGAAGCGGTGCTGCGTGCCGAACGTGTGGTTGTAGTTGAGCATCTGCTGCGCATTGACCTCGTAGGTACGCTGGTGCCCGACGACGACGCGGCCGGTACCGGCGAATTGGCCGTAGAAGGGATTCGTCACCGTATTGGAACGGGCTTCGTCGAGGTTCGTACCTATATTGACCGTCGCAGTCAGGTCGCGGTGCAGCTTGATGTCGGCGAAAGCCGTACCCGAGAAAGCGTTGCCGTTGGTGAGGGCGCTGTTCAGGCGGATGGCCTGCAAGGCATTGGAGTTGGGCAGGAACGGACGGTTCAGTCCGGCATTCATGCCGTCGCCGTAGTCGTACATTTTATACCCGTTGTCGTCCCTCATGATATTGCCGTTGCCGTCGCGCACGTAGACGGGGTAGATCGGGGCGATCTGGTTCGCAATGGCGAACACGTTGGTCGTACCTCCGGAGCCCGACTCGTCCTGCAGCGCCTTGCTCTCGTAGTGCGAATAGCTGGCGTTGGCCCCGACTTTCAGCCATTTCTTGGCCTGGTAGTCGGCGCGCAAACGGGCTGAGTAACGCGTAAAACTGGAATTGGCTACGATACCCTCGTTGTCGAGGTAACCCAGCGACGCATAGAAATTGGCGCGGTCGCTCGCGGCCGAAATATTTACATTGTATTCCTGACGCAGCGAGGTGCGGTAGGCCTCGTCCTCCCAGTCGTCGGGCCTCAGCCAGTAGTCCTGGCCGTTGTAAATGACTTTGCGGCCCAGCGTGGCGTTGGGGTTGATCTTGCCGTTCGTACCGATGAAATATTCGCCGTCGGGAACCGTATAAACCTGGTAGCCCAGACCGCCGGCGTTGCTGCTGGTGAGCAGGTTGTTGGCACGCATATGTGCCTGGTCGGCCGTACCGCTGGCCAGATAGTAGTTATACAGCGACTTGTAGTAGGTTTCGTAGTAATCCCCGGGATTATCTATATAATCGTAGAGCCGCGTGGCGCGGGAATTGACACCCCATTTGGCATCAAAGCTCACGACCGCCTCCCGGCCCTTGGCCCGTTTGGTGGTGATCATGATGACACCGTTGGCACCGCGCGCACCGTAGAGGGCGGTGGACGCCGCGTCCTTCAGGACGGTCAGCGTTTCGATATCCGACGTGTTGAGCATGTTCAGATCTCCCGAGTAAGGCACGCCGTCAATCACATAGAGCGGAGTCACGCCGGCCGAAATCGACGAGAGTCCGCGGATGAGAACCGTAGGTGTCGAGGTGGGATTACCCGACGAACTGGCTACCTGCACACCGGCTGCGGCACCGGCCAAAGCCTGTGCGACGTTCGAAACCTGGCGCTTGGCAATATCTTCGGCTTTCACGACGGTGGCCGAGCCCGTAAAAGCCTCTTTGGTCGTCGTACCGAACGCCACGACGATCACGTCGTCGATCGCCTGTGCGTTTTCTTTCAGCG
>ERZ1673738.892-NODE-892-length-49045-cov-5.179628_pt1 | contig 49045 bp, 67 predicted proteins | sample MGYA00580198_ERZ1673738 | MGnify/ENA primary metagenome ERZ1673738 (study PRJEB41218, sample SAMN15661784) | gut metagenome | host: Homo sapiens | place: Canada: London | collected 2015-08-20/2019-03-30 | study: EMG produced TPA metagenomics assembly of...
AATAAAAAGGCTATAATTGCTTTAGGAGTTATTGGTGCAGCTGCAATCGCATTAGGCACTCACCACTGTTTAAAAAACAAACATACCGAAAAATTATCGGAAGCAGCAGGTGATGCAGCAAGCGATGCCGTTGGAAAAGCTCAAGAAAAAGTTAATGATACTATGAATAAAAAAGCAACCGATAAATTAAAAGAATTTAAAGAAAAACTTGGTAAATTATCTGATAACGAAGATGCTACGGCTCATATAAAATCTGTTTTATCCGATGACAATCAAAAACTTAAAATTGAAGCCATAAGTCATTTATTCTCGGAAGAAGGAAAACATATTAACGCAAATAACTGGGAAGAAATATTTAATACATTAATATCAATTAAACCTTCTGAAAATATTAAGTCAGACAGCATAACATCAAAAATAAATAAACTTTATGATTTTATGCTTGAAAAAGAAATAGCAAATCCTGAAACAATTGATAAAATTATAGCCAAAATACCTGATGCTCAAGATGAAGTTAAATTAAATATTGCACAAAAATTGATTGAAACTGCTTATAAAGGCGACAAAACATTTGAAACCCAATTATCAAATGAACAAACTAAAAAAATAATAAACTTATTAAACGGCATAAAACAAGAAAAATTTGATTATACACCCGGCGGTATGATAAGTTACAAGGGTTACAGTACTGCAGGATTAAAATATGAATATAACAGCAAATATTTTAAAGAACAAAATTTAGATGAAAACTTTATAAAAGAAATAAAAGATACATTAAACGACAGCACATTAACTGATGAATTAAAACTTCAGTTAAGCGACGACATTTATATGGCTAAGTTTTGCGGTGACGATAAAGAAAACAGCAAAGAAGGAATCCGGCTTGCAAAAGAATTGCTTAATGCATTTGATGGTAATAAAGCTGAAAAGTACAGCAAACCAAACTCTTTTATTACATTTACAAATGATAAATTTTCACTCGGCTGCCGATTATTCAGTCATGCCTCAACTTACGATGATTTTGGCGTATTTACAACAGCCGAACAATTAAAAATAGTTAAAAATTTAAAAGAAATGTCTAAAAACGTAGAAATTAATACTTCTATTCTGGGAGGAAATTCTCATCACATTAACGGTTTATATTCAAGAGAACTTCATTTGGAAACTCAGTTATTCTTTGAAAAAGCTACTTTTGACACTCCTGCAGATGAATATGTAAGATTTACCGATGATATATTAAACGGATTTGCAGAAGCAAAAGAAAAATTTATCAGAGGAAATGATATATTTGATGGTCTTGAAGAAGAGCTTCTTAAAACATACTTCGAAACATTTAGGACACAAACCTATTTTGACTTAAGCATAAAACTGTCTAAAGCAAACTATTTAAAGGATGCTCAAGAAATTGAAAAAATTAACAAAATTACTGATAATATTGAAGCATTTGCCAATAAACATTTCAATGTTGGCGGAAATAAATATAATAATTCCGGCAATGCAAACGGAAGCAAATTTAATTTTGATGACTTTGTCAGCGACAAAACAACAGAGGCTAAGTCCAAAATAAAAGAACTTCTGAATAAAGACGACGAACTTAAGGATTTTACCGCTAAACTTGATGATGAAAAACTTGATGCAAATACTCTTAAAAATATTAAGAGAAAATTCGCAGTTAAGTATCACCCTGATAAAGCTAAAGATGATGCACAAAGAGCTGAATATATAAGAATATTTCAGGATGTGTACAGCTCATTTGAAATTTTGGAAAAATCTTTAAATAAATAATTATTTAATATATTTCTCTAGGTCTTTTTCTTCCTCGAAAGTTACTCTGCCAGGTGCATATTTTATTTCGCCGTTCTCATTGATTACTACATAGAAATAACCAAAAGTACCGTCCTGATTTTTATTTCCCAATGCGGTTCTGAGATTATTCATGTCAATGTATTTAACATTGCTAAGGTCATAATCCGATTTTCGATCCTCCAATGCAAGAGAACCGTCATAGTTAAGCAGCACAAATCTGATATTTGCCTTTTTTAATTCTTTAGAAGTTATTTTGGAAGCGTCACCGTCTGAATCAAGAGCTTTTAAAGAAGCAAATAAGTCACTGCGTTCATCACCTGTTCCTAAAATATTATCAACAGTCCATTCATTATTTTTGCTGTCTTTTACCAAAACATAACTTTTATTATTTATATTAACAATATAAGGATCAATAAAATTTCCGATTAAACCAGCTCTTGCTGTCCTTATTGAAGGTGTTGCAAGAATATTTAATCTGCCCGTTGCAAGAGATGCTCCATAGAGCATGGATTGCAAAAACATGGAATCCTCAAAACTGCTTGCCGCGGGAGAACTTTTTGCGGTAACAGAATATTTCATATTTGCATTTGAATATACCTGCTCAGGACCAAGATTAGAATAAGTGTAATTACCTGCTGCAATAACAGGTAAGCCTGTCAGAATAAACGATAAAAAAATAATTCTTTTTTTCATATAAATACCTCTTCAACATTATAACGAAATAAAAAATAAAAAGTTCAAAAAAAAATAAAAAAATGGTTGACAGAGAATTTTTTTTTAGTTATGATTAATTCTGCTGAGGGCGTTTAGCTCAGTTGGTAGAGCGCCTCCCTTACAAGGAGGATGTCAGAAGTTCGAGTCTTCTAACGCCCACCATTTAAAACATAAGTCCAGTGCACCTTTTGGGAAACTGGATTATTTTTTTATTTGGCGAATTTTCTTTTTTGCTCACATTTTGCTCACATTTTTTGAATACTGCATTTAATGTGTCTTGTGCATAATCTATTATATCAGCGCTATTTTGATTATATATATCTATTGTTGTAGAACTTCTGGAATGTCCTACATTATTTTGAGTAAATTTTATCGGTATACCTTGTGCTAATGTCATATCAATATACGATCCTCTCAAATCGTGCAATCTTACCCTTTTATTTATTTCGCACAATTCTAATAATTTATACCAAAAACGTTCTCTAAAGTTACTTGCATTATGATAATTGCCCGCATTATTGGGAAATAACAAAGGGTTGTTAGCTGACAAAGTTAATATATGCTTTTTAAGTTCTTCAGCAGCTTCTTCAAAAATATATACAACTCTGTTAGAATGTGATGTCTTAGGCTTGTGTTTTAACTTTCCTTTTGTAAATTGTTTATTTATTCGAATCGATTTTTCTTTATAATTAAAATCATCTTTATTTATTGCAAAAATTTCACCTTCTCTTGCTCCAGTGCTTATAAATGTAAAAAGTAAAACATAATATTGCGGATAAGATTTTTTACATTCTTTTAAAACTTTTTTGAGTTCTTCAACTGTTAAATGATTTATATCTGCTTTTGGAAGTTTTATTGTTTCAATTTTCTTAAAAACATTACTTTCTACTAAATTATGGTTCATTGCATAATTTGTTGCTGCTTTTGCAAATTTTAAAGCTGCTGCAGCAATATGCGCAGAATGTTTTTCAATTTTATCAAAAATATTTTGCCATACTATTGATGTAATCTTTTCATAATTTATATTATCAAATTTTTGAAAATAATTTTTATAATACCTTTCATAATTTTCTAAAGTACTTTCTGCATATTTTTCTCTTGCTTTATTTAAAAAAGTATTAAATATTTTTTCATAAGTAATATTTTTAATATTAGGACCTATGTTTTCAAATTTTCCTAAATCCTTTTTAGCTTCTTTTAATGTCTCATAATACCCACTTGTGTGTTGCTTTTTTAAAACATCACGATATGTTATTACATACCTTATGACTTCTTTGCCACCTTTAGTTTTTACCCTCTTTTTACTAATTCCTGCCATATTTATCCGACCTTTTCCAATACTTTTAAAACTTCACTTTCTGAGATTTTCCAAACTCCACGTTTATAACGTGAAAATTGCCCTAGTTTTTGTAGCTTATATAAATAGCCTATTTTCATATTGTGCTTTTCCGCAAACTCTTTAAAACTTATTAAATCATTGGGAAAATTAATCCTACTCGTTTTTAAATTAATAACATTATTCATATTTAATCCTCCACTATTTAAAATTACTTCATGAAGATTTTGCCATGAAGTTTTGTCAACTATATATTTTCAAAGGCTTAACGTTCTTTAATTGTTCGTTAAGCCTTTTTTTGTTCTTCTATGAATGTTTTAAATTCATCTTTTTGCTTATTAAACAAATGCTCTGTTAAATATTCTTTTTCCACTAATCCTCTATAACTATATCTTGCAAATCAATTACGTTCTGTTTTAATGCACATATAATAACTTGTGAACGGTTATTAGTTCCAAACTTGTTTAATAGATTGACTATATGACTTTTAACGGTAACTATGGAAATATTTAGGTGTTCTGCTATTTGTTTATTTGATAAGCACATTAAACATAAAACATCTCTTTCTCTTTTACTTATTTTCAAGATTTTGCTCTCCTCAATTTTGCTCTTTCTTTTTCACATTCTTTGCAGGTATCAAAAACTCCTTGTTTTTTTAATGGGTTCTTATAAAATTCATTTATGAACTTTATTTTTCCACAGCTCTTGCAGCGTTTAAAAGATTTCTCATTTTTAAAACAAAATTCCCGCTCTTTTAGAGCGAGAACTTCATCAGATGTTAATATTAAATTTCTTTTTAACTTATGATACTCTGATATAGCATCATAATGTTGCCTTAAATACTCAGTCATTTTATATCACTTTCACAACTTGTTCAAAAATATTTTTCCTATTTCAGGAACTACTAAGTTTTTTAAAACTTAAACGGGTATTTACATTTTTTACATCCTCTGCTAAAATCCACGACTTTTTTTTCGTTTAACTCCGCAAATCCCGCAAATTATATGTAATCTATACTAATATGTGCTAAAAATTTTTCAACTGTTGTTGGGTCTGTTGCGTAATAGTCATTTTGGTCGCGCTCGGTTTTTGCATTATTTCTTGCAGCCATTTCTAAATTTAACCTATTTGCCACTTTTACCACCTATTTATTTAACCTTTTTTCTAATTCGTTCATATCTTCTCCTCTATAAGCTCAAACCAAATATTAAAAACAATTTTATTTATTTTTAAATCTGTATTTAAACCGTTAACTAACTGAACATTTGTAACATATGCATATAGAAATTTATCTTTATCCAATTTATTGGGATACCCACAAGCGAAACAACACTTCATTGGGAATGCATAATTATTTTTCTTTAAAAAATTATTTATTCTTGCTATCCAATAGGGATTGTACTCTCTGAATTCATGCGTTTTCTCGCCTGATTTAATCTTCTCAAACCACTCTTTTTTAAGGTTGAATGTTAACATTTTTAACCTCCAGTAGTTCCGGATTTTCGTAGATGTTGCCGATGATTTCTGTACATAACCATTGTTCAAGATGTAGAAAAAATTCACCTTTTCGGCGTGGATAAAGCACACGCGGATTTTCTTTAAATCCGCATATAACATAAGTACATCCAGCTTGATGATACACGACTTCTCCGTAACCTGATGTATCTCTTGAGGCTGTAACTTTTACAATATCCCCCTCAAAAATCAGCTTGCCATTCTTGTCCTTTAAGCCCGTGCATTGTATAATGTTCCCATTTTTTATTAGAGTAGAAGATACTATATCGTCGTTTTTATAGTCCACAATCTCGCCATCTACAACAATAGATATAACTTCACCCATGACCTTTTCTAAATTATCCCAAAATCTAAGCTTAAACCTATCCTGCATTGTTTACCTCTTTTACTACTAAAAGCCCTCTGACTAAATCAGAAAAACTGTCTCTATCGCGCAGAAGTTCGATTTTGATAATATTAAAGCTAAGTTCTTGTAAGTGTCCAATGTCTTGCATACCCTCTAAACATCTGTTAAAAACAGATTTCAGATTAAAAAGGATTTCATTTTCGGAATTTAAATCATTTATCTTAAATGCAAAAAACTTTTTCTTATCTGTTGTATTTGTACCATTTGCACTCCACACGTGTTCAAGTGTTTCATCATACTTTGCTCCGGCTTGTTCCAATTTTGAAATCAATGCAAGTCTGAAATTTGTACAAAACTCTGTAGAATTAATTTGATGTTCGAAGTTATTTTTCAAAAATTCAAGTTCCGAAATAATTTTATTTATTCTTTCTGTTCCGTTATTCATTATTTTTCTTCTCCTTTCGCCTTGCTTAGCCTTTGTTTAGCTACTTCATAGTAATTAATATCTTTCTCTATTCCAATAAAATTTCTATTTAAATTTATGCAAGTCTCGCCTGTCGTAGCAGCCCCCATGCAAAAATCAAGTATAATATCATTTTCTTTTGAGTAAGTTTTAACAAGATACTCAATAAGTGCCGTAGGTTTTTGTGTTGGATGCAAATTCAGTACCTGTTTGTCTGATGCAAATTCTAATAACTGTGTTGGGTATCTATCAGTATTCCCACCACCAGAAACTTGTTTGGATGCACCGTAACAAACTGTTTTGTTTGCGGTTTGAACATATTTAGTATATGAGTTTACAGGCTTATGTCCTGTTGATTTCTGGGGATTATAAAGACATTGCTTTTTATAAAAAATAAGTATTTCTTCAATATTTCTTAATGGCTGTTTGTTCGCATTAAGAAAATTTGTAGGTTGGGATTTCTTCCAAAATAACTTATATTTAAATAGTTTTCTTTGGCTGTTTATAAGTTCTGAAGTATAAGGTTCGCAAGAAAATAAAATTATTGGTGTTGTATCATAACAAAGAGGCAATATACAGTCCCACATTTCTTTTATTGGGATTATGTTATCCCAATGACATTTTTTATTTAATTTGTTATATGGAGGGTCTGCAATTATTGCATTAAACTTTTGGGTAAAAGTTGGCAATATTTTTAAACAATCCCCATTAAATATTTTAATCTGGCTTTGCCCACATAATAAGTTTACAGCAGTCATCTTCACCCCTCCCTCGCCATGCTGATGATGTCGAGGTATTCTTTATATTCACACGTTGGACAACTAGCAGGGTAGTCGTCAGCCTCACAATTTTCACAAAATTCTTTTATTGTGTATTTCTCAATCTCCTCAAGGGCTTGCTTGTAGCATTCAGCCTGCTTTTTGTTTGCTGAAAAACCACATTCATACATATAGCCAAACAACTCATCAATAGCATCTTTTAAAAATTCCTGATAATCGTCAGTGTCTTGACAAAACCCACGTTCACCTAAGTTGTTTGCTTGTTCTAAATAACTTTTGAAACATTCTTCTAACTTTTCTTTGCTCATTTTTTACTCCATTATTGGTAGTCGTTCTACGTATTTTGCTTTTGTTCTCCAAGTATAACCGCAATTTTGACCCATTACAGTAGAATATTGACTTGGGTGTGCTAAATATTTCGGTGCTTCAAAAGCTGAATGATTATGTTTATAATGAATTACTACCCATTGCGGATTAATACAATCACATTTTGTCTTACTCATTATTCCTCACTTCCTAGCTGCTCTAGGGCTTGTTGTGCTATATTGACAAAACCGCACAAATAACCCTCTTTAGAAATAAACTCATCTAAAACGTCAGCTTCATCTAATATACTTTTCAACGCTTCCGTTGCTATATGGAGCTTGTGCTCCAGATTTTTTATTACTTCAAGTTCTTTTTTATGGCATTCTCTAATTCCGATACATTCAGTTTCTTTTCCGTATTTACCCCACCAACACATTCCCAAAGATTTTTGATGACATTCATACTTCATTTGAATATCTTGTATTTCATTAATATAATCTTTGCCTGTTTTTATGGCTAGTGCCTTTTTCAGCTCCTCGCATTCTGCTGTCTTGCGTTGGAGTTGTTTGTAGTTGCAGTTATGATTATTTTTACAAAAGTTTAATTTTGTATTATTTTCTTTACAAGCAATACAACTTACCTCTTTAGCATATAGCATAGGCTTTTGAGGACATTGAGATTTAGGTAAAATTGCATAACTGCACCCGCTCACATCCACGCCGTCTATTATTATCGGTTTATCTGTCATTTTGCACCTCACATATTGCTTGTAAAATAGGCTTCCAAACACGCCACCATTTAAGAGCATCTTTTCCATCCATTTCGATTATTTCTCTATCGGTGAAATTCCACCAATCCTCTTTTTTATGGAATTCGCAACCTATTTTAATTGAATGAGGTAATATTGTTATATTATATTGAGAGTTTGAGGTAATGTTATATAAATCATCGCTTTTAGATATTGTGTCACCGCAGACCTCAGCATCACCCCAGACCTTAGCATCACCATAGACCCCAGCATTACCATAGACCCAAGCATTACCATAGACCTTAGCATTACCCCAGACCTTAGCATTACCACAGACCCAAGCATTACCCCAGACCTCAGCATCACCATAGACCTTAGCATTACCCCAGACCTTAGCATCACCCCAGACCTTAGCATCACCATAGACCCCAGCATTACCCCAGACCTCAGCATTACCATAGACCTTAGCATTACCACAGACCCAAGCATTACCAGAAAGGTTCTCTTCTTTTTCTATGTAACCGCCAATGTCACCTGCTTTTACGTTATGTTTTTTTAAATCTTTTGTAGCTTCAATTCTAAATAATTTTCTACCCCAAAAGGTAAGGCTTAAATCTTCTCGAAGTTTAAAATATTTATCTGTCATTGTATTTTCCTTTTTTTAATGTAGTATTAATTTATGATTTTAAAGTTAAGTTATTGCGATAAAGTCTTTTCATAAGGTTTCTGTTTCTTATTCTTTCTACTTTACATTCTGTTTTTAATTCATTTAACTTTTTCACTAAATCATTCTTACTTAGTTCATTATATTTTTTCTCAAGCTCTTTATAAACTTTTCTTAGGTTTATATTCTCTTGCTGTAATCGCTTATTTTGTTCCCTGTAACCCTCATTTTGAGCAGCAAGCATATTTATGTCATTAATACTTAACATTTAAATATTCTCCGTTTATAAGTCCTGCATCTTGTAAAACCAACGCTAATTGAGCTGTATTAGAACAATTCATTTTTAATTTCGCTTTGTCTATATGGTTTCTCACTGTGCCATATGATATGCCTAAAGAGGTAGCTATTTTTTTATCAACAAACCCTTTACACTTAAGCTTTATAATTTCTATTTCACGAGTTGTCAATTTACGTATTTTTTTCATTTTTCTCTTTTTCCCCCTTCTATATAGTCATTTATACATTTTTTATAATCTTTTCCCGATATGACCAGCTAACTAAATGAGGTCTATTAACTGTCCCAGTTTTTATTAATAAAGTGTTAAAAAGCCCTCTTATTGATGAATAAGAAGTATTCATAATTTTAGCTATTTCTTTATCTGTATAACCGGAAGCTATTAATTCAATTATTTTTACTTCTTTCGGGGTTATTTTTGTTTTTCTTGATTTCTCTTTCATTTTTTCTTTCCTATATAAGCTTTTTTTGTTCTAAAGTTGTGACTTTCCATTGTGAGTAATTTTTTATTTCTGTTATCTGTACTTCTATTCTTGGATTATATTTATCGTGAAAAACTCTTGAACCATCGTGCCCAGCGATAATATCCCGATTGTCATCTATTAGTAAGCCTGACTTTACCATAGCATCATCTATTGCCTCTAATAAGTTTGTCAAATCGTACCTTAAGCGTTTTTCAACATAAAATACACATCTCATATTAATTGGGTAGTTTACAATTCCAGCTTCACTTTTAACTCTGAAAAAATAAGGAATACATTTCTTTTCAAATTCTTCAAAGTCTTTTGAAGGTAATGGAATATGTCTGACTTTCCCTGTTTTAGTTCTTATTGGAATAATTCTTTGATTATTCTTTTTTGTTACCGGCTTAACTGGAATTGTAAACTCTATCATTTTCCTCTCCTGATTATTGTAAAAGTTTAGTTTTCTGTATTATCAACTACAAGTTTCATTTGTTTGGTTCTGGTTTCCCCATTTATATATGCCTTTGCCTTTTTAATTACTTCATGCAAATCTTCTTCATCTTTACCTGAAATACAAAAAGTATTTTCGTAACCTTCTTTATAGATAGGTAATAACGGAGTTGAAATATTTATTACTGCATTATTTTGGTCATTAAAAGAATATTTGATAGAGTATAAAGCTCTTTCCAGAAAGTCACATTTCCCGTAATCAAATCTAATAACATTCATTGTAATCTTAGATGTTTCAGAAGCTAATTTAGGAATACAATTTATAAATCCGCTAACTGCTTTTTGAAATGCTTTTGCAAAATCTTCTGTAATTTGGTCTTTACCTGTGAAATTTACTTCTTGTGCTGATAAATCGTTTGATGTTTTATAAACAATAGTTGCTGTATTGTCATTATTGACCTTTACTTTCTGAATAAACATCAAATTCTTGCTTTGTGTAGTGCTCTCTTTTTCTTTTACTGCTGTTTTTGTCATTGTTCTAACCTCTCTTTCTGATATTTTGTACTGTTTCTCGCAATAGCTTCAATCCCGCTTTATCTTCTTCAGGTGTAGATTTATCAATTTTTTCAGACGGCGGAATAACTTCCTTTTGCTTTAACCGTTTGTCTTTAGCTGTTTTCTCTTTTTCTTCTTTGAGAATGTTGAGATATCCTCCGTTTTCAATTAATTTTGCAACGTAAGGTTTTATTTTTTTTGCTCCATTTTCTTTGGCATACTTTTTTAAAATGATTAAATCTTCTGCTGAAAGATTTTTATTTTCCTCACACACACTTTTTTTACTAGTGTGTGTGTTATATATATATTCTTTAGTATTATTGTTTAATGTTTTTGGTATAGTGTTGGAAATGTGTTGGAAACTGTCTTGGAATGTGCGTTGGAATTGGTAATTTTTTACATCCTGATAATATGCATATTTAGTGACTTTGAGGCGTATTCCGCGTGTTGTTTTCTGTGTTGTAATCTGTGTTGTTAGGTCTCTGGAGTTCGCTATTTTCGCCCATCTCAGGAAATCATACACCTGCGTAAGCTTTACTCCGGGGATTTTTTCTTGACGAAAATTAAACAAATCTTCACCAATATCGTTATTTTTTGACTTTTTCCAATTTACCCGACTTAAAATATAAATCCAGATTTTAAGGTATTCGGGCGGTTTTTGCCATATCTGTGATTCAATAATGTTTCGAGAAAGAAGAATGTAACCACCTTTGATTTTTTCTTCCATAACTTCTCCCCTTTTATCCGTACCATCGCTTGGGTTTTATATAGTCCTGTGCATTCAAAAATGATTGTTGTACAGGCTTTGGAGCTGTTCCGTCATAAATTTTTTGTAGTGCTTTTTGTATTGAATACATTAAAGCCTTTTCTTTTTCAGCTTCTTCAAATGACATTTTCCCTTTTGCAACCAAGCCCGGATAAACTCTGCATCTTAAAGCAACTTCCCTTTTGGCGCACTGAATCATTTGCTCCAAAAGTTCAAAATCTATTTCACTCATTGCTGTATCCTTTCTATGACGCATTAAAAACAATTAAATCATCAGGTAATATAAGCTTTTCTAATTGTTTTGTTGCCCTGCAGTAATCACAATGCCCGCATCGTTTCGGTTCTGCATTAAAGTTTTTGACATCTATAATCCGCTGCATTTTCCAACTTAATTGCTTTCGTTGAAACTCTAATTGTTCATCAGGGATTAAAATACAATCCAAATCAGGATAATCCTGTTTATCTACTGCGGCTATAATGCAATCTAAGGTTTCGCCGGTGTTTTGTCTGACTATTTCCTGATAAATTCCCAGCTGTAAATCATAGCCCCATTTCTCAATAAAACTTTGTTTCCAGCCGTTTTTGTAGGAAATATCTCTAAGTTTTTGAACAACCTTTAAATCTACTATTGCCTCATGAGGTTTATAGCTGTCCATTTTGATTTTCCAGTTTGCCCCGAAAAGTTCACCTGTCATTATGACCTGTTTTTCACCTGACATACAGCTCATAAATAACGGCTCTTTTTCTACCCGCTCTATTATCTTTTCAGCTTTCAAATAATCAGATTTTAAGCTCCCATCTTTTTTAAAGATTTCAGGAGTGTGGTCTTTGAAGTACTCTAATGTACCCTCAAAGTAGCTATCTACATATGACCCGATTAACATCGGGGGAGTGGGTGGTTCTACCCACTCCCCGTTGATTTTTGCCATTGCATAAGCTTCACATTTCAAGAAGTCTTTTACTTGCGAAACGCTGAAATATGTCTGATTTGCTTTTTGTGAATAATAATTTTTATTCGTTAGTTTCATTTCTTTCACCGTAAATTTCTTCCAGCTGTTCTATTTCTTCTTGAGCAGGTTCATAAGTTTTCTTTTTGCCGTCTTTACCTGATGATTTTAATAATTTAGCTTCAGCTACCTCTTTTTGTTTTTCTGCTGCTGAGGGAACTTCAAAATATTTTTCAATTGGTGCAAAATTATTTTTGATTGAATTGTATATACTACCTAAATCAACAATATTTTTAGCAATAAAATTGTCACATTTAGTGCCGATACGCTGTTCTAACATCTCCTGTGTTACGCCCAATTCTTCAAATAATTTGAGCATATCGGTTATTCGTTCTTTTAAAGGCTTTGTATTTGAGCCAATAAGAGTTTTTTCACATTCGTTAAGGAAGTCCTCAACAACATCGCCGGGTAAAATTTCTAAAAGAACAGCTCTTTTACGTCTTGCACCGTCATTTACGATACGTTCATAAATATCTCTAGGGTCTGTCAATATTGTATTACCACCGTTTTTTGTATATCTTGTATGTGGAACTTTAAAAATTCTTTCAGCCCTTACATTGCTTTCTAAATCCCACGCAAACGCCAGAACCTCTGAGGTGTGTTCTGCTGTATTTTGACTAAGTTCTTTAATACCATAGCTTATATTTCCCCAGTATTTGGCGATAGCCTCCGCTGCTCTGACTGATGGACCTTTAATCTGCTGACCGCCACGAGGATAACAATAAGTTGCTTTTTCTGCTAATGTTAGTCTTTTGGCGGATTCCATAATTTTACGCTGTGCCTGCATTTCATTTCTCGGGAACTGTCGAGCCATAAAAATTGCCCCTTGTACTTCTTGTAAAGCTCTTGCCTTTTCAATTTCCTGTCCGACATTAGGCATACTGGTTAAATTCTGTTTGTCATTTTGTTCTGCTAAATAGTTCATTTTGTGTCCTTTCTTACTTGTAAAATTCAAACCAATCTTTGCAATATTCAAAATCTTCTTTACTCATCTTTTTATTTTGGTAAAGTTTCTCGCAATCATCTAAAGAAAAAGAACTTGTAGCTAATAAGCTTTCAAGCTCTGTGTCATAATTAAATGAATCGAGTTTATAAAAATTATTTTCACCTGCCATAGTACTAAGCCTCTCTCAAGCGTTTGTACCATTTATTAACTGTTTTTTCCTTTTCGCATCTTTTAATATCCATATCTGCAAGTACAAATGAAGGTATGGAAACTTTCCCCATATTAATTGTGTCGTAATAATCAATTAATTTGTTTCTTAAATATCTTTTACGTTTTTCGTATGTTTCTTTTTGAATTGCATTTGTAATTTTAATTAGTTTACCCATATATAACTCCTTTCATAATTATTTAGGGAAACGGGGCTTAACTTGTTAAGAGCAATTATGAAAATAAAGCCCCGACAAAATCCTTTTAAAATGCCCTGCATAGACTTGAAATTAGGTTTATATATAACATACAGGGCAAGGTGAAAAGATTCGGCTCTTTTCAAATAAATTAAGAAAATCGTTTTTAAGGCGGGTGAAATTCTTCGGATGATAATTTATACCTGTCATGGGATAAAATCTTAAAATTGACCGATAAATTCCAATTCAGATTTGATGTTTTGTTTTCTCCCTTTAGATAAATTTACACTTCTCATTTCTTTTTCTTTTTTGCTCATATAATCAGAAGGTTTTTGTTTCTCAAAATCAATACCAAGCTTTTTACAGCAATTCTTACAGTATTTCCAAGTTGGAATTTGTGTTGCGGCGTGGGTTAAATCTTTGTCTATCCAGCGATTATCACAATAATTATTACTGCGCTCTGACAGTCTACTGTTACGGCAGTCATGTGCGACATAATTCATATATTCTCCTTTTAAATTCTTATAGCAATCCTGCAATCTTATTCATATATTTAGAAAAAATTACAGGACTGATTAAAAATTTTCTTACTTTGCCACGCTGTTTATAGCTTTCAGTCCGATTAAAGCCCCTTTTGACTATTAAAAGGCTATCCATGCAAAATGGTCGTCTTACTTTGCATCAGTCGTTTTATGCTATGTAATTGTCAATGTGCAAAATTTTCCATAGCCGAGCCAAGCCTTAAACAGGCTTATTTCACCGTTGTTTAACAACAAACGGATTATTGGATTTGCTCAACCTTCTGTATATTCATCAACTTTAAAGACCTTTGTTATGCTTTGCAATTCCCCTTTTTATGCTTGGTAGGCTCAAGCCGCTTAACTTTTGGTAATATTCAGTTGAACTTATGTCAGTTTTGAAATATTATTTATTAAATTGATTTATTATTTCGGTACTGACAAATTCATTATATGACATTTGTCATAAAAAGTCAATGCCAATTGTCATAATTATGGATGAAAAATATATACTTAACAGATTAATAGAACTCAGAAACGCTTTAAAACAAAGCGGAAACGCCTTTGCAAAAAAACTTAATATACCTCAAACAACTTATTTAAGATACGAAACTGGTCAAAGAAAAATTTCAGCAGATTTAATAATAAAACTTGTATTAATTTGTAATGTAAACCCATTTTGGCTTTTTACTGGCGAGGGAAATATGTTTATAAACCCTGATATAAATTCAGGTGAACGACAAAACGACACATCAGTAGATACAAAAAGCTCACAGTTCGGAAAAAGATTATCAGAACTGCAAGCTAAGCATAATTTTTTAGATAGAGAAATGTCTATTCTTCTAAAAATATCAGAAAATGATTATATAAAATTAATTACAGGTAAAATAAAACCTGATTTAGATATCCTTAACAGACTAAAACAAAATTTTAAAGTGTCTATTGATTATCTTCTTTATGGAGATTGATATCTAATAAATCAAGTTCTAATATAATTATGTGGGGTAAACATGCCATTTGATTTAAATAAATATAAAAATAAAACAAATTATAATCCTATAAGGTTAATCCGTTTTTATTTTAATTGTTATTTACATTCTGTATGGAAAAAACGTAAAGAACATTATCTATTACATCATGATTATTCATTAGATAATTCTTCTTCAATAAAATTTAACAAAAAAATTTTTGAAACTGGTTATTTAGCTTTAAAAAAAATATTACCTATATTATTTAAAATTATTTTATGGCTTTTACCTTTAATCATTGCAAGTATTTTTTATTCAGATTATTATGCAAAAATCCCTTTTTCAATAATTTTAGGTGCATACATAGTGTGGACAATACAGTATTTTCAAGCTAAACAAGAGATTAAAGATTGCAAATTATATACTGAATTTGATAATTTGGAAGGAGAATATTATAAACGTTATATACAAATGTATAATTATAATAGTACATTTATAGCTTTATTTATAATTATTTTTTTAACAATGAACTATTTATCAATTTTACAATATATTTTGATTTTATTTTTCATTTTATATGCTAACATGTGGTATAAACGATATGTTAACATTGCAATAAAATTAGATCTAATCTTTGATAAAAATAAATATAATGAATAATCTATTTTTTAAGTTCTCCGTTGTGAGTATCTATTTTTACATTATGAATCTGTTCTAAACTTGTTGTTGTATTAAAATATCTAAAATCAACTCTATCTTTCGTTTTTTCAATTTTTTGCATTAATTCTTTATTTGATTTTAAAATTTCAGAATTTGATTTAAGTATTGCAGTAGTACCATTATAAATTATTAAACCTAGAATAATACCGATTAGGACAACTGCAACAAATACACGATTTAATTCACTAGACAAAAAGTCTTTTGCATCACTAAATAATAAGTTAATATTTCTCATAACTATCCTTTCATAATCCAACACTAAAAATATAATCTATTTTTTTCTTTATTTCCAACTTTATGTTAAATATACCACACAAGAGGAATTATTTTTTATTTTAATTATCATATATATGGACTATTTTTTTAGAGAAACTCGGACTATATATACATTTATTTTACAGAGTTAAGATTATGATATGCAAAAAGCCTTTGTATATATATTTTTCTTATTCATTTTTTTATTCAATTCTTGTGATGCAAAGCATCTCTATCTTGAAAAGGATTATCAAAACATTTGGTGTACAAAAAACAACGGTATAACAGAATTTAGACTGCCTGATTGCACTAGAATTGACTGCTTGACCAAAACCCATGCTATTGAATTTGATTTTGCTGAAAAATGGGCTGAAAGTATAGGACAAGCTTTATATTATTCTTATATGACTAATAAAAAACCAGGTATAGTATTAATTATAGAAAACCCTCAAAAGGAAGAAATATACTTAAAACGGCTCAAAACTGTTTGCTGCCCTCTTGGCATTGATGTTTGGATTATGTATAACAAAGATATTTATTAAATTCAAAAAAACTATTTAAATAAAAACTCTGATAAACACATTATCAGAGTAGAGAGTTTTCTCAGAAGGTGGGAATATCGTTCTATAAGTATTTAGAACGATATTTTTTTGTATTTATTTTGTTATTCTCATTATAATGGTACTTATATTTGGTTTTTCAGATGATGGATATTATACAAACTAAGTTATTTGATTGCGAAACTAAATCCTCTAAAAGAGTTCGCCATAAACCTATATGGAAAAAGTTTTATTCTGTTTATGCCTATGATTTTACTAAATATCATTTTATTTGCGATGCTGTACAAAGCAAAAATTATTTAAGACTTTTTAATCTATATCCTGATTTAGATAAAAAAATTATTTTATCTTTCTCTAGATTTGATGAATATAAAATACGCAAATTATGTTATATTTTGGATGATGATAAAAATAAAAAACATAACGGTGATGAAAAACATATTTTTAGACTAAAAACATTACACAAATTATATGAAAAGCTTTATTTTTACGCTAATTTGCCTGCTTATGCAACTGAAGATTACATAAATCGTATTAAAAGTGAAAAAGATATATCTTTATCGGATGCAGATATCATATTCCGTATAGAAGAACTTGAAACAAAAGGTTATAGGATTTATTTTGATAAAGATTATGGTAATCAGTTAGAAATTATCAATACTGAATTATTATCTATAAAAGAAAGATTAATAACGCATATTCAATTATTGCGAAAGATAAAAACTAAAGAGGTTGTATTATAGATATATTGCCAGTTTTAAACAGTCTTATAATAAAGTAAAGCTTAATATGGATTAAAAAATCTCAAATGTTGGATGCAAAAGGCAGAATAAATGGCAAGACCTACTAAAATGACAAATGTAACAATCGGAAAACTTGAAGAAGCTTTTGCTCTTGGTTGTAGTGATTCTGAAGCTTGTTTTTATGCCGATATTAACCCTGATACTCTTTATGATTATTGTAAAAAGAATCCACAATTTTCCGAGCGCAAAGCTCTTTTAAAAATGAAACCAATCTTAAAGGCTAAAAAAACAATTCTTGATAATCTTGAAGATGCAAAAGTAGCACAATGGTATTTAGAAAGAAAATGCAAGGAGGAATTTAATACTAAAATTGAACAAAAGCCACTAATCGACTTCCCAACATCAGCATTAAAAATTGAAATTGTAGGTAATCAAAATAATGAAAGCAAGTAAAACATGAAATTTTATTATAAATATTATCCATTACTGCAATTAAATAATTCTGAATTTCATACAATCGCTGAAACAGGCGGTAGAGGAGGTGGTAAAACTCAACATACTATTAGAGGCGTTTTAAAATGTCTAATTGAAAGGAAAAAGAATTGTTGTTTTTTTAGAGAAACAAAAGAATCATTAGAAGATTCTGTTAAAGCTGAAATTGATGATATTATTGCAAATGAATTTGAAGGGCGGGGATTTTCTTCTCTTAAAACCGAAATAAGACATGCTAACGGCTCTAGAATATTTTTTAAAGGCTTAAAACAAGTTAATGCTAAATCTATCGAAAATCTTAAGGGGATAGCATCCTCAACAGATTTTTTTGTCATTGATGAAGCTCAAGCTGTATCAAAACCTGTATTAAAAGCTCTTGTTGCTACATTAAGGAAAGCAGGTTCCGTACTCATAGTATTGTATAATAGAATTTCTGACAATTTACCCGTAGAAGACGTTCTATATCTTGATTATCAGACTATGACAGCGCCTGAAGGTACATATTTCATTGAAGTTAATTATCCTGAACTGGAACAAGCAGGCTTTCTTTCTCAAGAGTTTTTAACACGTGCCAATTTAAAAAAATTACATAAGCCTGAAGAATATGAAGAAGAATATTTAAATAAAGCTCCTGATTTATCAGCTCATACTGTTGTAAAACATTTCACAAACGATAACATAAAACCTATATTTTATCAGCCCGATATGGATTTACATATATCTTGTGATTTTAACGTAGACCCTATGTGTTGGGTTTTCTTTCATAAAACACAAAATAAACTATTCTTTTTTGATGAACTTATTATTGAAAATACAACTACCCCTATATGTGCAAATGAAGTTATCAGGCGTTTTCCCAATCATAAAGGTGGGATTATAATAAATGGTGATGCTTCAGGCAACTATAAAAATGTTGCTGCTCAAAATCCTGATATCACAAACTATGTACAGATTAAAAATATTCTTGAAAGGTATTATAACCGAGAAGTTGAAATTGAAATTAAAAGAGGTAATCCTTTAAAAAAGAACAGAATTGCAGCATTTAATGAGCTTGTTCTGGATACAAACGGCAAACGCAGAGTATTTTTTGATTCTAAATGTAAGTGGTGCATTTACAATATTAAAAATGTAAAATATAAAGCTGGTACTTCTAAAATTGATGAGCCAACAATTAATGATATTAAAGCTGATCCTCAGAAGAAGTTTTTAATACATCCTTTTGACGCTTTTACTTATCCTGCTGATTACTACTTTCCTATCAGGTTAAATTAATGCCTCTTTTACAATTCGCTAAGATATATTTAGTGAGGTAAAAATGGAAAGAATTCAAGAGGAAATTCAAGAACAAAAAAGTCTTACTTATGAACAAAGAATAGAATTTGCTAAAGACATTTCAACAAAATATCAAAGTTGGAATGACGACAGACAATCGCAGTTTGATGATGCAAAAATGATAATGGATGAAGTTTACATGCATTATTCTTTTAAGAAAAAAAGTGACGAGGATTATTGGAAAGCAGATATCAAATTAAACAAACTTAGAACTATAAAACAGGCAAAGAAAGCCGCTATGTGGCGAGAAATATGGTCTAACCCGCAACAAATGTTTAATGTGAGAGGTACTGATGAAATTAGTGAACATAATGCAAAATTACAAAAAGCATCGATTGTTAATAGCTTAGAAAAAATGAAAATAGGCAAGGCTTTTGACCGAGCTATTGAAGATTTATTAGACATTGGCGAAATGGTGTTTATTACTGACTGGGAAGAAAGAACAAAAGTTATAAGAAGAAGGTCACAAAACGGCTTTATTTTAGAAACTTTAAAACGATTTATTAATTTACCTGCAAATGTATCTAATAAAGTTATTGAATTACCTTACTATGAAAATGCAAGAGTAAAGGCTATTAGTCCGTTTATGTTTGTTTTTGACCATAATTATTATGAGTATGGCAATAAAAAGCAATGGGACAGCTGCATTAAAATTTACAAAAGATTTGAAACTTATGAAAATATCGTAAACAACAAAGATTATTCCTTAACAGATGAAGAAAAAGAAAACCTTAAGCAAATATGCAATAGCAATAAAAATCCAGAGGGAAATAAAACTATTGCTGATTTGACAGACGAAGATATATACGGTGAAAAAGTAGAAATATTATATTGTCACGGCGACTTTAAAATTTGTGGAAAATTATACAAAAACTACATTGCTGAAATAATTGCGGGTGTTTATGTCGCAAGATTTGAGGAAAATCCTTTATTTATTAATCCATTTATTTGGTGTGCTATTGAAATTGATCCATTAACAGGCAGAGGAATTCCTCAGTTAAAAGGAGCTTATCACCTTATAAAAGAACAAGAAAAAATGATTAATACAGCAATTGATATGCAGCAACTTGCTCTTAATCCGCCTTCTTGGGTTGATGAAATGTTTTTTGAAAAAAATAAGACCGAAATAAAAGTATCTCCGGGCAAGTTAATAAAATACAAAAATGGCTGGGCTGGCAACTTTCCTACTGCACTTACTCTAGGATATTCAAATAATTTACCAACATTTATAGGTAGTCTCGACCAAAATATAAGCGATGTAACTAACGTTAATTCTAATATGCTTGGTAATATAACCTCAACAAAACGAACGGCTACTGAATTATCTTATGTTGACAAAGGAGCAACTGCAACAATAGCGAAAGAATTGGATATTATAAATGAAAATGCGATTATTCCTATCATTGAAAACATTGCAGAATTACTCGCTATGTTTAAAGAAGGTAATGAAAAAATATATGTTAAGGAAAAAGGAAATAATATTATCAGTATTATTACAAATGAAATTAGACAAGCACAATATAATTACATATATGATGACAGAAATGCTATAAATGACCAAAAAAGCAGATTCAATGAATTATATCAATTGTTGAAATCCGTAGGAGAAAATCCTCAATTATTTAATATGATTGATTGGAAAGCAGCCATTAGAAAAGCTGTTGAAATGATAGGTTTTGATAACTCTGATATGTTCTTTATGCCTGATAATCAATTAACGTCAGCATACGAGCAATTGAAAGAAATGCCTGTGGAAATTCAAAATCAATTTATACAAATGATTGCATCAGAAGCTCAACAATTAAAACCAGTACAGGATAATAATAAAAATATAGCAGCTTAATGCCAGATTTAAAAGGAGATAAAATTATTTTATGGAAAATTTAGAAAGATTAGTAAAACTAAAATGTTTTTTACAAAGCGATGAGGGGAAATATCTTGAAGATTTTATCTCTAACGTAATAACAGAGCTATCAAATACAAATATAGATGCAAATATTATTAAAGGAATGTGTATGCTATTTAAGGCAATTAAAGATATTCCAGAAGAATATGAAAATGTAAAACAGCAAAAGGAGAATAATTAATGGATGAAGACATTATCGATTCGCAACCTGTTGAAACTGAAACCGTAACCTCTGAAAGTGACACGCCCTCTAATCTTGAGGTAACCGAAGAACTTGAGCCGGGAGCAGAAGGAAAAACAGCCGAAACTAAAGAAAATGCAGAAGCTGAAGAAAGAAAATATGCTGGTAAATACAACTCTGTTGAAGAATTGGAAAAAGGATATGGCTCACAAACAAGTTATATTAATGAACTCCAAGCTAAAATTGATGAGTATAAATCACAACTGGAAAAACAACAGCAATTAGAGCAAAGTGCAAAGTTAGAAGAAGCCAAAGCCAAAGGATTTGATAGTATTGAATCCCAAGAAATTGCGCAAAAAATTATTGTTAAAGAGTTTGAAATCTACGCTAACAATTTATCAAAAGTTGCACCTGAACATTATGAAACTGCAAGAGAAGCATTAAATAATTACTACTCGACTGGAAATGAAATTTATTTAAATCATGCAAAAGAATTATTTCCTAATGATTTTATTGAAAATGTTGCAGTTGAAAAGCTTAATTATAAATTAAGTTTGCAAAATGAATTAAAACAAAGAAACATGCAACAACATATCCAGCAAACAGAACAACTATGTACTGACATTGAAAACAATTTTAAGGATTTTCTTTCTGATATTTTAGTTGATGATCCCCAAAAATTAAATTCTGCAAAATCTGCTGCTATGTCAACGATGTTTAATCTTGGAGTAATCAAAAATTTAGATGACATGAAGACATTTGAAAAGTTGTATAACTCTATTACCGAAAGAGCAGTTAATGATTATATTACAGCTATGCAAGCTCAAAATAATGTTGATACCATTAAAAAGAAGTCACAAGTACCTTCAGGTACTTCCAGCATTCCTGACAAAAAACCTGATATAAATACAAAAGAATACTGGGATAATTTTTACAACAAATAGAAAGGATTAAAAAGATGGTACAAACATATAATTTAAACTCAATGATTCCAACAGCTATTGCTGCAAGTTTTGAGAAAAGACTTGAAAAAGAACTTGTTATTGGTAAAGCCGCGAGAGTAGAATTTAAAAACGGCATAAATAAAGGTGATGAAGTAAAAGTTATTATGCCTGCAAGAGTTAATGTTAAAAAATGGGCTGGCGGTGACCTTGAAGCTCCTGATAAAATAGATAAATCCGAAGTAAAAGTAAAGATAGATCAGGGCTTATATGTTAACTTTGAACTTGAAAAAGCAAAAGAGATTCAAATTCAAAACGCACAAACCTCTGATGAAGCTGCAAAACTCATTGACGAATATTCAGCAGATGCTAGATATCAAGTCAGAGATGCTGTGGATACAGCATTAGGGCAATTGTATACAATGGCTGGTTCTAAAATTGATAAAAACGGCGGTGCATACGCTTTAACTCAAGACAATTTTTATAAATTTCTTGCTGATATGAAAGTAAGAATGTCAAGAAATAATGTTTTCCAGTCAGGTAAAATGTCTTGTTATTTACCTCCTGAAGCAGTTGCAGTGGCATTAGGAATGCCTTTGTCTCAATATACTGAATCACAAGTTAAAGATATTAAAACTGGTTTTGTATCGGAAAAAGCTGGTTGGAAAATTTATGAATCTAACAACGTTGCAGTAGTAGACAATGCAAATACAAAACTGTATTATCCTTTATTTACCGTAGATGGCAGAACATTTGCAGCTCCTTTACAAAAATCACTTGATTTAATACCTTATATGCGTGATGAATCCGTAAATAAGGCATTTAAAGGTACATTCGTCTTTGGTAGAGGTGTTCCAAACTCTAAATATCTTGGTACTTGCTGCTGGTCCATAGCTGAAGGCAGTTATGAATAAACATTAGGTGAAAATGCTCACTATGAAATTAAATATTAAAGTTTAACAAAAATCGATGTAAATCGGTGGAAAGGCAAAAAGAAATGGCAAGAGATAAAATTAATTTAATTGAACCTGTTTTGGATGAATCAAGATGCATAGCTGTAAAAGAATTATCAGCAAACACTATTACACAAGCTAATGGTACAGAAATTGTTGGTGCATTCGGCTGTAAAGATAATTCATTACAAATAACTGTAACTAATAGTGCGGAAGCTGCTAAAAAATTAACAATTAAAGCAGGAGTTTTTGATAACGCTATATTAGGTGATAAAACAATTTCTGTTGCTAGTGGAAAAACAATAGTAATTCTAATTGAAAATCCTTCAAGATTTCAACAAGCAGATAGTTCAATCTATATTGATTATGAAACTGGTTTTACCGGAAACATTTATGCTGTTGGAAAACACGCAGGTTTAGAGGCATAGTAAAAAATTATAAAGTGCAGGTATTTATTACTTGCACTTTATATTAAAGGAGAATAAATGATTACAATAAAAAATATTAATACGAATTATATATTTCAAGTTAATGATAATGTAGGATTAGAAATGCTGGCTAATTTCAAAGGAACTTTAGAAGCAGTCAAATACAATGAAGATTTAAAAGATAAAATAAAAAACATTTATTTAGAAAATGACTTAACTTCAGATGAAGAAAGATTGTTAGGTAATAATAAAAAAACAATGAACGATTATACAATTCCGGAACTTAAAGCAGAACTTAATAAATTAGGTATAACTTACGCCTCCTGTGCTAAAAAACTCGATTTATATAATTTACTTTTAAATAATACAGATACAGATACAGATACTGACACAGATACTGACACAGACACAGAATGAGGATTAAATGACTATTACAGCGCAAAATTTTCTAGATATTTTAGGTCACAGAGCTTGGAGCGGTTTTAATAAAGATGATATGGTTTTTGGAAACGAAGAAGCTCAAACAGCAGTTGCTGAGCTAAATGCTGCTCATAGATACTTAATGTCTTTGAGAGATTTCCCGTTCAAATCTTTGACCGAAGAATTTACTACAATAAAAAATATTTCTGAGTATCCAATGATTGACGGACAAATATCAGAAATTGTAAATTTAAATAATTTAGCTAAATTAACTGAAATCCAAGATTATAAGATACTCCAAGAAAAAACAGGAGAACCTCAAAGCTTTTATATTAATTATTATAACCCTGATGCAAACATTATTTTATACCCTACACCTGATAAATCCTACAATCTAAAAATAATTTATAATACATACAAATTTATTCTTGATAAAAATGGGAATCAACTGAACGAATTTAAAAATGCTGATGATTATTTAAATATGCCTTCATACCTTGAATATTTATACGCAGATTGTCTTGTATTAAGAACAATGGCAACAAACAATAAAGATGAGCAGGATGAAAATTATCGACCAATTTTAAATGAGTTTAATGAAGCTTGGAAAAACTTTATTAAAGTTGCAACCCCCACAGATATTGAACAAAGGATTGTTATTTGAATATTTGTCGGTTTTTGGCGCTGTCATAATTAGAATATGGCTACAAGTTTATATCCGCAAATTTATGATAAATTTTTAGGTATACGAGAATATAACGGAGTAAATTCAAACGGTATAATCTCGGCTATAAAAGCAAATAATATTGATTTATATCAATCTGATATAGGGTCAGGAATTGGGATAAAATCTACTAAAGGAAATAAAGGGATTTATGAACTACCTGAAGGATATAAAATAATTGATATTTTCTCATCCCAGCAAGATAAAACTATATACGATTTTATTTATGCAGAAAATGACACTAAAGGGACTTTATTTTATGCTAATCCAATCAATAATGCTACAATAATTATTGATGACTTGCCTTTAAGCGCAAAAGCAAATGGACTTACTATGACCTCAAGCGCTTATGATGTATTTATATTTACAAACGGCAAAAAACAATATTCTGTATGTTTTTCAAAAGCTGAAAAAGTAAAAGAAATAAATGCAGTCGACTTTTTAGGCAGAAATATATCTTGGCTTGCAATGTGGGAGTGGAATGGCTTTCTCGTTGTATCCTCAGAATATGGAGTGCACGCATCACACCAAAATGACATATATACTTGGAATGATAACCCTCAAGATAAAGCAGACAGCTGGTATATAGATTTTAGCAAAAAAGTAACAGCTATTGTAGGCTTTTCAGCTGGATTATTTATATTTACAGATTCTGATGTCACAAGATTATTAGGAAATCCTAATACTTCTAATTCTTCCTTAGAGTTAGTATCTATGAACGGAACATTAAGCTACCAGAGTATTGCAATTCACGATACATATTTGTTTTTTTATGACCCTAAACAAAAAAATATTTATTACATGCAAATTACTGATACTGGACAAACTAGACCGTCAGGACCAGTAGCAAAAGAAGTTCAGTCTTATTTTAACAAAAGCATATCAAAATTTAAAATGTGTTCATGTATATATTCTGGAAATAATGAGATTTGGTGCTTAATTGATGATAAAATTCTTATTTATGATTATACCAAGCAAGAATGGTTGAGAAGGACAGAACAAAATATTAATTGTGTATGTCTTTCTGACAATCAAGTTTTAACTGGAGGCGACAGCGGCATTGTTTATCTTGAAAAAATCAACAATGACTTCAATGAACAATTTTTCCCAAGTGAATATAGAACTACCTTTATAAATATGGGCTCTAATTCTAATTTAAAAAAGCAAAAGACACCACTTTTAATATGCCTTAATGACAATGAATTAAATGATTTTTGGGTAGAGTTAACAGTTAATAATAAACAAAAAAATCCTAAAAGAGTTAAAATTACTGTTTCTTGTGAAGCTGTTTACGGAAATTCTAATGATGTAAATGTCATACCGAAAAATGAAACTTATGAACATGCCTATTATGCAGCTGATAATCCATATTCAAAGAGAATTATTGAAATTTCTACCCCTCAAACTTGGTATACTCTTGGCATTCGATTTTACACAGACCAAGCTGGGCAAGGTTTTGCGATAAATTCTATTGAACTAAAAAATGTAAAAGCAAAAACTAAAACAAAAGGCAGGTAATTAATAAAATAAAATTAAAAGAAAGGAACGTAACCAAATTTATGATAGTAAGGAACAACTAATAATAATGCCCATACTACATTATAAATGATATACGCACAAAAAATTAGAAGTATAAATAATAATATTTTTTTATAATATTTTTTTGATTGTTCCATGAGAATATTATAACATTCATAAAGGAGTTTTTCAAGATGAATCTAAACGATATAGTTAATAATTTTCAAAATAAAAGTAATTATTATGGAGATTTTAAAAATTTTGAAGGTGAAATTAATGCTTATAGGAATAAAATTCAGCCAATGACAGATGAACAAGGAAATACTTTTAGGCACATGGCTGGTTCTGCTGCTATGACACAAAAATATAACCCGATATTAACAAATATATTAGGCACAGCAAAAGAAGTTGATGACTATTTTATAAAACATAAAAATGGGTGGGATTCTTTAGGAGATATAAAAAATAATTTTATAGGTTCAATAGTTGGACAAAAAAATAAGTACATGCCTCGAAAAAGTCTTTATGATTTAATTTTTAAGGATTTCATTAAATGATTATTGACCATATAAGAAATTATGACGAGTTCAAAAAACTCTATGATACAAGACCAATGCATACTGACTTATTTTCTTATGAACATATTATAAATAATCCCCATTTATATTGTTTTTATGGAGAAAAAGACGGTTTATTAAAAGGTTTTATTTTTATAACTGCTGATGAAAAAGGTAATTTATTTCTTAGTGGAGTTTCTGTTCCCAAAAATATGCCAGATAATAAGAATGCAATAATTACAGTATGTGAAGCCTACAAACAAGACATATACTCTGATACAGATCTTAAGCAAGCGGTTTATATGTTAAAAATTGCAGGATTTAAACATTACAAAGATACCATTTATGTAAGAAAATATAGAGGTAACAATGGGTAAAAGTAAAAAAGCACCAAATTACGCAACAACATCTACTACAACTGATAATTTATTTGGTTCATCTACAAGTAGCAAAAATGGTACGTCATATTCTGCTCCTAACTGGATGAAAAATTCAATGTCAACTATTTCTAATAACTTAAATTCAACAATGAATCAAATGCTATCAAATGATTTCACAAATGATGCTAATTTTAAAGTGTATCAAGAGCAATTGAATAAAAGCGCAGCGCAAAATTATGATAGTTCTGTATTATCTCAATTAGCAGATAAAAATTTAATGCGTTCAAGTGGATTACAAGCTGCAACAAATGCTTTTGCAAATACATTAGCTGATAAAACCGCAAACTTATATGATAGCTATTACAATAGGCAAGCAAATAATTTGTCAAATTTATTAAATACTTCTAATACGCTTTATAATTATATTTCAGGTTTAAATAATTCATCACAATCAAATGCGAACTCTGTAAGTAGCTATAATCTAAATAAATTTTATGCAGACCAAACAGCCAAACAACAATTATTTAATAATATTGTTAATGGTGCAAGCTCATTCTCGAATATAGCAAATACTTGGAGTCCTACTACTCAAATAGGCAATTTATTTAGTGGGTCTGGCTCTAATACTAGCACTTTAAGTAATGCCTATAATAATTCTAATTTATAAATTAATACAGGAGTAGGAATGAATAACAGATTATTTAACTGGTTAAAAAATGCCAACAATAAAATTGAAAACAGCAATTTAGTTCATACATTACAGGGAAATGGAACTAATAAACTTGCACAAATTCTTGGAGATAACCCCCAAATGTTATCTAGCATAAATGACCTTGGCTTCAATAATAAAAAGAAAAACATTGTATTGCCTTATTTACAAATTGACGAAAACGAACAACTTATAGACAAACCTTTACCTCATAAATTTTCATTAAATGAACGATTATTAGGAAAAGAAGAATTACACAATCCTCAATCTACTTATATTGACAATGAGAATGAAAATATTAAAATTTCATCAGGTGTTAATGCAAGCCCACGACAAGGAGGTTTATTACGCGACATTGCAGGCGGTTTCAATGAAAATATGCATAATAATTTTCAATTAGATAATTTGAATGACAAAATTGCAGATAACGGAAGTAATAAAGGCATTGCATTTAGAATTGGGGAAGGATTAGGAACTGCTGCAAAATTCGCTAATAGTCCTTTGGGCAGAATGGGCATCACTGCTGCTGCAATAGGGGCTTTTGGCGGTTCTCCATTAGAAATGGCTGCTTATGGCGCGAAAGCTGGCGTTGGCAATCAACAAAACGTAATGAGAGATAAATTATATCGCAAATCATTATCAAACATGGGTTTAAATACTTCAGATGTTAACGGTTACATAGATGATAAAACATACCAAAATTATGCGCTAAGTAGTTATAGAAATAACTCACTGGCTTTACGCTCTGCCATAGCAGGAGCTTCAGATAACACCAAACGTGCAAATTTAATAATGCAAGGCTTAAATAATGGTTCAATTTCACCTGAAGAAGCAAAGTACCACATGTTAAATTATGGTATAGGCTTTGAAGACTTGCAAAAATCAAATGCCACCAGAAATGCTGATGTTAATCAATATTTAGCACCTCACAAAGCAAATGCTTATGATACAGGCGCTATGGGTACAATCATGAATGCAAATACAAATCTTGCAAGATTAAATGAACAACAACAGCAAAATGAATTTAATAATGCAATGAAAGTTGCAGAATTTAATGAAAAAATAAAAAATAGTAATAATGAGTATGGAGATATTGAAAAACAACTTGATAATTTCAGGTCTACATTTAAAGACATGCCTTCTAAGCAAGAAAGTTATACATTTGGCGCTTTGAGAAATTTAACAGGTACGCAGACTGAAAAAGAAGCTAATTTTAACGCTCAACGAACATTATTATTTAATCAAATTGCACGTAAACTTGGAGGAGAAAAAGGAGTACTTTCTGATTTTGATATTAAACGTATTGAAGCAGCACTACCAAATCTTACAGATTCTTATAAACAAAAAGAAGCAAAAATTAAAGCTGTATATGATTTATTAGATATTAAAAAAGGGAAAACGGATTTTAATGATCCATTGGGGATAAGATAATGAATTATAATGAATTTGCCGAAAAAATTAAAAATAAATATCCACAATATAATGATTTAGATAATAAAGAACTTGCTCAAAAAATGGTAGCAAAATACCCACAAGAATACTCGGATGTTACATTCGATAATATACCTATACAAAATATTCAGATGACTGAAGATGCATCTTTTCAACAACCCTTGCAGGGTGGAGTTAAAAAAACTGTTAATTTAACTCCTTCAGGTATAATCAAAAATGTAGCAGGAAATATTGCAGCTGGAATAACAGCTCCTATAAATGCAATGAAAAACAAAACATCTGTTACAAATGCTTTTAAGCAAAATAAAGAATATTTAAATAATGAAGATTTTCAAAAATATACAAATCATCCTGTACAAGATTTTGCAACAGATATGATTGTATATTCAGCATTACCTGAATTAAAAGCTATACAAGGAATAAAAGGAGCCGGTTTAATAAATAAAAGTTTAACAGGTGCTTATCAAGGAGGTATAATTGGCGGTCTTGAAAGCTTAAAACACAAAGGCATATCGCAAGAGAACCTATCTGATACTTTAGGTTTAGCTGCATTTGGAGCAGTATTACCTCCTATACTGAATGGCGGGGCAAAGATAACAACGAAAATTTTAAAAAATCCTAGCTTTCAAAATAAGTTCACAACAGCTCTTGAAGGCTTAACCTCTGTTCCTAAAAAATACTTAGACCTTGCTTTAAACAAAGAGTTAGCAGGCAAATCTATTTTTAATGGCAAATTTGATACTGAAACTGCATATAGACCAATTGAGCAAAAATTAAAAGAAGCAAAAAGTTATTTACCTGATTCTGAAAGCTATGCCGAAAGGTTTTATAGTGTTGGGCAAAAGGCAAAACGAGGATTAGAAAAAATTAAAACTAAAGCAGGAGATGATATAAAAGAAGCATTAGAGAATTTAAGCCCTGAAGAAATTAATATCGGAGATTTAAAAGCAGGAATTCAAGATTTAATAAATAATTATTCTAACGGTGGGGAAATTAACCCAGCTATTATTCGTTCAAATCGTGAGATAAATGAAATTTATAATTTATTATCCAAAGATAATATTAAACCCATTGACCTGCATAATATTAAAGAAATACTATATGATATTGCAAATTATGATGCAGCAGGCGGAATAAAAAATACAACCACTAAAGCTATGGCTAACAAAATAAACGATTACTTAAGGAAAATTGACTCTAATTATGCTAAAGCAAATGATAAATTTGCTTTAATAAAAAATGTTGAATATGATTTGGGAGGAGCAGGAGGAATTAATTCTAATACAATTGGTGGAAAACTTTCACAATATGGCACTAAAAAAAATATTGAAAACGGTTTAGACAGAAGATTAAAAAATGTTGACATGCTTTTAGAGCCAACAGATAGATTCTTAAAAGATACAAAAACCTTAGTAACGGGAAAGAAAAATATTGATGAAATAAACAGGTTAGTTGGTAGCGCTGCTTATGAAAGAAATCCTCGCTTATTAAGTAACTTTAATGATATATCTAGAGAAGAAGCTTTGGATAATTTGCAAAAATATTCCGGTATCAATTTTATGGATGACTTAGAGGTTATTCGTGCCAGAGAAGCTTTAGAACGATTTACACCGGGGCAAGGTGGTGGTTCTGGTTCATCGCAAGGATACCAAAATTTATTGAGAAGTGGAATTACAACAACAACCGGAGGTGCAATTGGAGGATTATTAGGCGGTCCAATAGGTACTTTGGGAGGGTTAATTACCGGTGCGGCTACTGTAAGTCCGAAAATAATGGGGAAAGGCTCTATTAAAAACTTAGGTGCTATATACAAAGCCCTTAATAAAGAAGTGCCAAAATGGATTTACCCTATTATTTTACAAAATAATGCTGATTTAACAAACTAATAATACTGGCGTAATGTCAATTAATATTTGCGAGTTTGATTTATTGTATAATTTTGCTGTCTTAACAATCTATTTTGTTGTTCTTGAAGTGTATTTTGATATTGTAGATTATAATTCAATATTTGTAACTCTCTTAAACGTTCTTGTTCTTCTAATTTTCTATTATATTCTGTTTAATACTTCTTATTTTAATTTATTTTTATCTTTTTTATATTGTTTTTCTATTGCACTTTTTTGGTGATTTAATTCATTTATTTCTTGAGTTATATTTTTATATATTACATCTTTTTCATTTTCATTAAGAGAAGTGTCTAACATAACTGTTTGTATATAATTAGTTTTTTCTTTTATTTGATAATTTATTGCTTTAATTTTTGCGTTCTTAACAGTCCTAATAGCCTTTACTTCATCAGAAGGATTCCAAGCTGTGCTGTATGCCTGACATCCTATCAATAATAAACACATAATACAAATAATCTTTTTCATTAATTACCCCTTTACCTTCATATTTTTTATAACATATTTAAGTTATTAATGCAATATTATAAGTGCCAGTTTTGCAATCCTTTAACATATTATTAGAGGTGAATATGAGTACAAATTCATTAATTACATTTGTAGCTGGTCAAAAAATTAAAGCTTCAGAAACCAACCAAAATAATAATTTTATTTTAGAACAAATCAATAAAAATATTGAAATTTTAAGAACAGAATTAAATACAAAATTAGAAGAATTTAAATCTAATGTTTCTTCAGGTGCATTAAAAGTTGGTGATATTAAATTAGCTTCTTATGATACTGTTCCTGAAACATTTTTAGTTTGTAATGGCGCAAGTCTGCTCATTGAAGATTATAGCGAATTATACGACAAAATTGGAGCAACGTATGGTCAAGTTGATGACTACCATTTTAATATACCTGATTTAAGAGATAAAGTGCCTGAAGGTTTTAAAAACACATCCGAGCCTTTCGGTTCAACTCAAAAAGGTAAAATTCCCAATATAACAGCTTCTTTTACTGGCGGTACAAATTATGAAGGCTGTATTGCAAGCGGTGCAGTATCATTTAGAGGTGATACTGGGGATGTTGATCCGGGTAATGGCAGAGTTCACGGAAATAAACAATATAATTTCAATGCTTCAAAATGCTCAAGTGTTTATGACAGCAATGTTACTAGAGTTACAGTAGACAGAGTAAAAATTAATTTTCTAATTAAATATAAGGATTAAAAATGAATATTAAATATTTGGAGGACTAATGCCATTTATAGTTGATGCAGACGGCACGATAACAACTTATCAAGGGGATACAGGCGAATTAGTTATTAATGGGATACCTAATGACCAAAATTATAAGCTTTTCTTTGCTGTTCAAGATAAAAAAAGAAATATAATAGGTAACGAGATAATGGTTAATTCACTACAAAAAGATTCAGTTGCAATAACTGTAAATGCTGATTTAACCAATTTGTTAGAGGTTCCAATGAATAAAACATTTGAAACTTATTATTATGGTGTCAAATTATGTACACCCGGAACATTAAGTGAAGATACATTATTTATTTCAAATGGCAATTTTGCAACACAAAATAAAATAATTGTATATCCTAAGAAAGTTGAAGGTATATTATGACAAATAATATTCACGTTACCTCTTTAAAAAATACAATGCAAGTAAATGTCAGCTCTGATATGTCAAATTATTATTCAAAAATAGCAAAAGATTGGGCTGTTTCAAATGATATAGTTAATAATGAAGATTATTCATCTAAATATTACGCTAATAAGACAAAGATTACTGCTGATGATGCATTATACAGTATAGAGATTGAAAAAGAAAATGTGATAAATGAATTCAACAATACTAAATTAGAGGTTATTACAAATATACAGGAAGAAGGAAATAAACAAATTTCTTTAGCTGCCACACAAGCTCAAATTGCAACTGACAAAGCTAATGAAGCAGTATTGACGTTAGAAAACAAAGCAAATACTGATTTTTCCAATGTATCAATCCCATATATAACTTCAAAATATAGAAATGGTAACTCTTGGTATAGAATTTGGTCTGATGGTTGGCTTGAACAAGGAGGAACTACCAGTGCTGGATATAACTCACCTGTTACCGTTTCATTCATAAAGCAATATGATGAAGTGCCACTTACAGTAAATATGATAGCTTCAAATGCTTCGGCTGACGGTAATCCTAATCAGTCAAGAATAGCTACAATAGTAAGCAGAAACAGTGATAAATTTATATATACAGTATCAACTCCTTCCGCACAATCTACTGTTCCCATAATCTGGAGTGCTTCTGGATATATTATTGGAGGTGAAAATGAGTTATAAAATAGAAAAACCTTATACAGATAAAGATTACGCTGATTTTATAGTCGAACATAATCACAATAACAACAGAATTATTTATGAAACAGAAAATGAAGTGTTTGCACTTGAGGCATACGAAATAATTAAAAACGGCTATCCAGTTATTAATGAAAATTATCAAAAAGAACTTGCAAAAGAGCGAAAAGTAAAGTTTGAATCCGAATTTTTTGAAATACCAAATATCGGCTGGTACAGAAAAGTCCCCAGAGGATACAGTTCAGCTATTGAAAGCATTAATACTGCTTTTAATGCAGTCTTGGTGTTAAATTCTTTACCAGCTGATTATTTAATTTTTTATACTAAACCTGATTTTAATCAGGATGAACAATGCACAGAAGAATGGCTTATTGCTAATCAATTTAAAAATAAAGCTATGACAAAAGAGGAATTTATGCAATTTTACGCAAATTTTGTTACTGCTTGGAATAATTTAGAACATCTTCAGCCTGAAACACAAATAAATTAACATTTGGAATATATAGGAATATTAAAGGGGGAAACTATGAAATTTCTTGACATTATTTTAAATTACTTAACTCAAAGCTCAACCTACAAAGGACTTTTTACAATTTTAGGTACATTCGGGGTTGTCGTTTCTGACGGCTTAACACAGGCTATTATAGCGTTTTGTGTTGCTGCATTCGGTCTTGTTGATGTCATTCTTGATGAACGTGCAAGGGGCAAAGCTGAATAATGTATAGCGCACTGTTAAAATCAATTGCAGATATGTTCGCTAACTTTTTCAGCTGGCGGACTTCTGCAAGCGACAATCAATTAGGGCGGGAAGTCATAGACGATAAGCGCGATTGCGAACGGGCTTGTAATTATGCGGAATCAGCAATCGAAATTGCTGAAAAAGCAGTATTTCTCAATAAGAAAGACAAATTTCGTTTCGATTTTTTTGTTAAAAGATTCAGAAAATTTAAGTAGGTACAGATGAACAATAAAAAATTATTATTTGAATATATACCCTTAATTGTAACAGCATTATTTTGGTTTTTTACCATTAATGGTTTGCCTGCAAGGGTAACAGCTCTTGAAACTGATGTAAGAGATTTAAAAATACAGTTTGTTCGTAATGATGAAAAAACAAACATCATACTTGAGGATGTTAAATTCTTAAAACAAGTAGCTTTAGAAGGGAGTAAAAGCAAATGAAACGAATAATAATACACTGGACTGCCGGAACAAATCAACCTAATGCACACGAAAAGGAATGCTATCATTTTCTTATTGATAGTCTGGGTAAAGTACATAATGGGATACATAAAGTTGAAGACAATGAAAATTGCAATGACGGAAGCTATGCGGCACATACGGGCGGTGGTAATACAGGCAGTATTGGAATTTCTATGTGTGGTATGGCTGGTTTTTCAAGCTCTAAAAATGTTGGTAAATATCCTCTTACAAAAGTTCAATGTGAAAGATGTTTTAAACTGATAGCAGAACTTTCAAAGAAATATAATATACTTATAACACCACAAACAGTTATGACACATTATGAATTCGGGAAAGCACATCCAAATACCACAAGTGCAGGTAAACCTGATATTACCTTTTTACCGCCTTTCAGCTATTTATCACCTAATGAAATAGGCAGTTTTATTAGGAATAAAGCTAAATGGTATTTAGACAAATAAACATAAATGTATACACTAAATAAATTCATAAATAGTAAAATGTGCACTTGAAATTTTCTCAAATCAAGTAATAATATCAATATAGGCTATTAAGATGACCTAAAAAATACTAAATATATTAAAATATATTATAAGTTAATGTAAATTACTTGAATACTATTAATAAATATAATAATATAAATATGGGTATATTACTTAACATTAATTAATAAAATAGAAATTTTTATAGGTCAGAGGGCATTATATAAATATGTATTCAAAGAAAGGTGTATTTTTCGATGAATGATAACAAAGAAAAACTAATTACTCAAAATAGCAAAGATTATTTGCAAAATACTTCTAAAGATCGTGAAAAGGAAACTTTAAAAGCTATTTATAACCATTTAAATGTTAATGGTTTTATTGTGCAACTTCAGAAGAGTTAGATGTTAAATCATCAAGTAATTTAAAATGTTTTTCTTCCAATTTATCATTGTCTGATTTTTTATAATCTGACAAAATATCTTTTATTATATTTTGCTCAATCACTGTTATATTATTTTTTAATACAACTTCAATAATTTGAGATATTGCATAAAACAAATCTACAAATATCCTATTTATATGTACTTCTTGAAAATCAACACTTTTAGCATTTCTAAAACGGTTAGGATAGTTACTTGTGATAGATAATACAGCCTTAATCTCATCTCCTTGACGTAATATAGGGATTGAAATTGAAGATACATATTCTGATTCATCATTTTCTCTTGAATTTTTAACAGGTGGAAGTTCTTCATTAATATTATCATAGACAAAATCTCTGATATTTGGATCCAATTTGATTTGTCTAACTGCTTGACATATATGAGAACTATCATCTAAATTCCAAATTCTTCCTTTATTGGTTTTATCAAGTTTATAGCTTATAAAATCCATATATTCATTTGTTTGTGGGCAAAGGTAGTATAATGCAATTGTTAAATGTTCTTGATAATCAGCATAAAATTTATATAGTATTTTATTAATATCCTTAAAGGCATCCTTTAAGGCTTGTTTAACCTCGTTAAAACTATTATTTTTATTAATTAAACATCCGGATAAATTGTTTACCGTACGATGTAAAGCTACTATTATACTTGAAACTTGTTGTAATTTTTTATTATTTATAGTTTTAATAGTAGTTAATTCTTGAGCCAGTTCTCTAAACTGGATGATTTCTTCATCTAAAAATTTATTGTCAGTATTTATTGCATTTATTCGTATTTTAGTAATAAAACAATAAGCACTAAGTATAACAAGAATAGGGATTTTTATACTTAAATTAAAGTTAAAGCAACCTATGAGAGCTATTAATGATGTAATTACATAAGTTAATATTTCATCAAGTTCACGTGACTTAGTTATACCTAATTTATAATTTCTTAAATTATTGCTCTCAACCATTCTTATACCTAGTTTATAATACATATTAATTATATCAACATATGATATTTTTGTAAACTCCAGAATTCTATCTAGATAATTAAATTGCTAAATGGCATTTAGACAATTAATATATAATTCTTTTTAAATTTCACCTCGCTATTAACTTAGCGGGGCTTTTTTATTGCAAGAAGTATTATATATTTTATGTTATTATCAATTTATGAAAAATATTATGATTGAAAAAGAGCAAGAAAGTAAAATTTTTCCAAACATATCTACTGAAATTAAAACAGTAAGTATATCTTCACTTGTACAAGACAAAAATCTTATAGTACACCCGTATTTCCAAAGAAATTATGTGTGGGATAATATAAAAAAAAACGCATTGATTGAAACTATATTACTGGGATTGCCTGTTCCTCATATATATACTTATATTGACAATGAAACTTCTAAAGAAATTATAATAGACGGACAACAAAGGTTATTAACAATTAAAGATTTTATTAATAACAACTTCCCGTTTATGAGTAATTATTCTGAAGATTTAAATAATAAATATTTAAATGATTTTCCTAAAGAGTTACAAAATAAAATATTACAGTCAAAAATTAATTTATGCTGCTTTAAAAATATACCTAATAAAGATATATTATTTGAAATATTTAAAAAATATAATACCGGTGCAGTTCATCTTAATAATCATGAAATAAGAAACTGCATATTCAGCGGTCCATATAACGATTTAATCAGGGAACTTTCAAATTATGAACCGTTCAGCAGCTTATTTACTGAAAATAAAGCTGATTGTCAGGAGAAAGAAGAATATGTTTTGCGCTTTCTAGCGTTATATCAAGATATGGAAAAATATAATGGTATAATGAATGATTTTTTAGATAAGCATCATCAAAAAATGATGAATCAATCTTTGTCAAAAGAAATCCAAAAAGAATTAAAACTTGCATTTAAAAAAGCAGTGGATGCTAACATATTAATTTTTGGTGATGATGCTTTTAAGAACTGCATAATCTTGAATACACCTAACGTTCAAGCAACAATCATGTATAAAATGTTATCACAACCTGTTTTTGATATGCAGATGTTAGGAATTGTTGATTTTGAATATGATTTGATATACCGTAATGCAGATTTTATAAAAAAACGTTATGAAGAACTTCTTTTAAATGATGTAAATATAAGACCTCATTACAAAAGAATGAGCAAAAAAATGCTAACTTATCGTATCTATAATTGGAAAAAGAATATACAAGAAATAGTTGAAAACAATTAAAATTGATATTTTTTTTAACTTACATATACTGTTGTTATGATGACAGAGTATTTAAATTCCAGTAATTATAATGAAACTCAAGATGAGAAACATATATGGTTTTTGTTAATAATAGACAAAGATAACAAAAAATATTACTTGCAAAGAACTTCTTACCTTCAAGCATTTGAAAGTATATATTTACAAAAGAATAAAGAAACTTATGCAATGATGATATTTAGTAATAAGTTTTCGGAACGAGTTAAAAGAATTTCTTTTATAAAAGGACTAAGACGGGATAATTTCAGGTTTAAAAAAAATTTGTTAAATGAGTTTTTGCTCGAATAAATTTTTGCTCACATTTTGCTCACATTTTTTAGAAAAACTGTGAAAAATATAAAAAATATGAAATATTCAAAATTAAAAGGTTCTTTGAAAACCGCTTAATATTGAATATTTTTGAGAATTTATAACAAATATAAAAAGTGTAAAAAATAAGAGTTTAGACCTTACAAGGAGGATGTCAGAAGTTCGAGTCTTCTAACGCCCACCATAAAAGAGAGAATTGTTTAAAATTCTCTCTTTTATTATATTTAAGGCTATTGATTTGGGTTTGAGATATATTCTCAAATTTTTTAAAATTGTCTCAAAATCAGTTCTGGTCAGCATAAACAGAGTTCGAGTCTCTTATACAGTTTCAAATCCTCTCCTTGTCTGTCTTTGAGTCTGTTTTCGTAATATTTTTTAATAAAATTTCATAATATTTTTGATGATAATTATTGATATAAATTTGATGTTCAAGTTTTTCTTTTTGGCTTAAAAATTTTGTATTTTTTATATGATTATTAACGGATAAACTCATAAGACATTTTAGCAAAGAGAGGAACGCATCTCTTTGTTCTTCTATTGTTGCAGAATTTCCATCAAATTGAATAGAATAATTTAAAGGTTGTTTTTTCATGAAATTTTCTCCTATATTTTGTAATAGAAATAATCAAAGATTTTAAAATCTTTGATTATTCAATAAGAAAAATAAAAAAACTATGTAACTTGTTTTATTGTTAAAAATTTAAATGCATTTGGTTATTATCTTTTTTTAATATATTGACTATGGTGATATTTTCTTCTTTTATTTGTTTTTCAATTTCAAATTTTCTTCTTATAATAGTCCACCTTTGAGGTAAACTTTTAAATATATATCCATTTATTAGTGCAATATCATCAAAAAGAATTATTAACATTTTATCATCTTTAAAATAAGTTTTATCAATATCATAAATTATAGATAAGATTTCTGAAACAGATAATTTTCTATAATTAGAAATTTTATCCAAAATGTCACAAGTAAAAACAGTGCCACATTGTAATATTTTTTCAAAAAATACCAATCCTTTTATCATTCGTGATCTTTCTATATAATATTTTTTTTCATTCCCATGAGCAATACAGTTTCTAAAGTCTTTTAATGCTTTTTGTTTTTGTTGAAAGTCAGAATTATTTGTTTCTGTTGGAATTGGAAAAAATATATTTGCAACTTTTTTATTTTTTAAATATACAGGATTTGCAAAAAGATTTAATATTTCTCCCAAATACATTTTGTTTACAGATGTAATAAGTTTTTCATTATTATCTTTTTTAGATAGATTTATATTCTTAAAAATCTGTTCTTTTAATTTTCTTTGAATATCCAATGTGTGAAAATATCTATATAAAATATTATAAGCATTATCTCCAAAAACTGTTGTATATTGAGTAATAATCAAAGTTTTTAAACAATTTTCAACAACCATAAGTCTTTTGTAAAATATTGAAAATTCTGTTAATGTATATTCATCCATACTTATAAATGTCTCCTATAACACTTGACATTATAACATAAATCGGTAATAATAATAGTAGTTATCCAAATATCGCATTGCGAGAATGAATTTGGGTTGGAGTATTCCAGTGAGCCCTTTTCGGTTGGATAACTTTTATTATGGTTTTATGCGATTTTCCTTAAATTGTTATATTCATCAAGTAAAAAGTTAAAATATAAAACACTTTCGGAGGTTAATTTGTCTACAAAATTTTTGCATAAAAGTTCTAGTTTGGCATCTTTCTCTCCAAATAAAAGGAATAACGCAAGTTGTTCCTTTTTTTTATTATCTTTTTGATAATGCTCATTTTTAATTAATTCAGGTAATTTATATGCATTTGTAATAACTTATAATGTCTTCGATAAGTTATGACTACGCCAGTTAAAAATATTGATATTGCAAATATATTTGACAGATTAGCAGATTTGCTCGAGCTTGAAGGGGAAAATCCGTTCAGAGTAAGAGCTTATCGGAATGCTGCGGCCACAGTCGAAAATCTTCCTCAAAATCTTGAAGAAATGGTTAAAAAAGGTGATGACTTAACCAGTCTGCCTGCAATCGGAAACGATTTGGCACAAAAAATAAATGATATAGTTAACCATAAAGAAATAGATCTTTTAAAGAGACTTGAAGAAAAAAATCCGATAGATTTTGAAGAATTAAACCGTATTCAGGGTCTAGGTCCCAGAAGAATTAAAAAACTATACGAGATTTTAAATGTTCAAAATATTGACGACCTTTATCATGCCGCTGAAGAACAGAAAATAAGAGACCTGCCGGGATTTAGTAAAAAAATTGAAGAACATATTTTAGAAGAAATTAAAAAGATTAAAGAAAAATATAACCGCATGAAAATTTCTACTGCAGAACAAAATGCGCTTCCGATAGTTGAATATTTGCGAGAGAACAGAAGTATTCAGGATATAGAAATAGCAGGAAGTTATCGCAGACGCAAAGAAACAATAGGAGATTTAGATATTCTTGTAACCTGCGAAGACAGCATATCTGTAATGACACACTTTGTGAATTACTTTGATATTGATGAAGTTCTTTCGAAAGGAGATACACGCTCAAGCATAATTTTAAAATCAGGAATACAGGTTGACCTGCGCGTTTTGCCACAAAAAAGCTACGGTGCGGCAATGCTTTATTTTACAGGTTCAAAAGCTCATAATATTGTTATCAGAAAACTTGCCAAACAAAAAGATTGGAAAGTTAATGAATACGGACTTTTCAGTAACGATGATTTTCTTGCGGGAGAAACAGAAAAAGGTATTTATAACAAACTCGGACTACCGTATATTGAGCCTGAATTGCGTGAGAACAGAGGAGAATTTGAAGCTGCCGAAAGTGGAAACTTGCCTGAATTAATCAAATTAAGCGATATAAAAGGCGATTTACATACGCACACTAATCTCACCGACGGCAAAAATACACTTGAAGAAATGGCAGAAGCAGCGCAAAAACTCGGGTACAAATATATAGCAAATACAGACCATTCAAAAAGAGTTACTGTTGCGGGAGGGCTGGATGAAAAACAGGTTTTTGAAAATATTAAAAGAACAGACAAGCTTAATGAAAATTTTAAAGATTTTACAATCTTAAAAGGCATTGAAGTAGACATCCTTGAAGACGGTTCACTTGATTTGTCTGATAAAGTTTTAAAAGAACTTGATATTGTTGTCGCGGCAATACATTATAAATTTAATCTCTCAAGAGAAGAACAAACAGAACGCATCTTGAGAGCGATGGATAATCCTTATCTTAATATCATTGCCCATCCCACAGGAAGACTTATTAACGAAAGAGAACCTTATGACATTGACCTTGAGAAAATAATGCAAAAGGCTAAAGAAAATAATTGTATCTTAGAAATAAATTCACAGCCCTCAAGGTTAGACTTAAATGACTTAAACAGCAGAAAAGCTAAAGGAATGGGGGTAAAACTGGTCATTTCAACTGATGCACACAGCACAACGCAGTATGATTTTATGCGATTTGGAATAGGTCAGGCACGCAGAGGATGGATAGAGAAAAATAACGTAATTAACACAAGAAATATTAATCAATTGAAAAAAATAATTAAAAGAAATTAACTAACGCATAAAAAATAACATTTGCTTAATTTTCATTTTTACTTTAAAGTCAAAGAATGAATGAAAATGATGAAATAGTTGTATATATAGAAAAAATGTCCAATCTTGGAACTGGTATTGCTAAAGTAGACGGTCAGGTAGTTTTTGTAGAAAATGCCTGTCCTGAAGATGAAGTTAAAGTAAAAATCACTAAAGTAAATAAAAATTATGCTACTGCAAAAACCATAGAAGTAATAACACCTTCACCTCACAGAGTTGAACCTTTTTGTGCAATGCAAAAAGTGTGCGGCGCCTGCCAGCTTCAATTTATTGATTACGAATACCAATTACAATTAAAGAAGCAAATTGTTGAAGATGCAATGAAAAATATAGGCGGAATTGATACACCTGTAAATTTTCCTGTACCAAGTCCGCAAATAAAAGAATACAGACATAAAATTCAATACCCCGTATCACAAACAAAGGTTTCAGGACGAATTCTTGCAGGTTATTTTAAGCCTCAAAGCCACGAAATTGTCAATATAAAACATTGTCCAATTCAGCCGAAAATTTGTGATGATATTATTGAATTCATCAGAAATAAAGCTTTTGATTACGGAATTTCGGGCTTCAACGAGAAGAAACATTCAGGCGATTTACGTCACGTTGTGATAAGAAGTTCTGAAGCAACAGGTAAATGCCTTGTAACTTTGGTAGTAAACTCTACAAAAACTTTTGAAAGGCTTAATGACTTTGCTCAATCAATTTTTGATGAATTTAAAGAAGTTATAGGTGTCTGCGTAAACTTTAATTCAAAAAAAACAAATGTGATTTTAGGTGATAAAACAGAATGTATTTGCGGAAAAGATTTTGTTAAAGAAAGAATTTTGGATAAAACTTTCAGAATCGGAGCTAACACATTCTTTCAGGTAAACCCCAAAAGTGCCGAAAATATTTTTAAATACGTTAAAGACTATCTCCAAAAGAATTTCGAAAATCCCACAGTACTTGATGCCTATGCAGGTGTAACTTCTTTTGGAATAAGTGTCTGCGATTGCTGCAAGCAGGTTGTCAGCGTAGAGGAAAATAAAGAAGCCGTAAATTTTGCATCAGAAATTATTAAATTAAATAATATAGAAAATGTAGAAATTCATAATATGGATGCGGCAAAATTCTTCCAAAAAACTAAACGTAAATTCGACGCTGTAATCCTTGATCCGCCGAGAAAAGGCTGTTCAAAAGAAAGCTTAGATGAGGCATACCGCCTTTCAAAGGGTAAAATAATTTATGTAAGCTGTAATCCTGCAACGCTTGCACGGGATTTAAAATACCTCAAAGAAAAAGGATGCATAATAGAAAGCATTCAGCCTTTTGATATGTTTTGCCATACCTATCATATAGAAAATGTTGTTATCATTAATCGACAGGACAATACAAATCTATAACTTTACGCAATTTTTGTTCCACTGCATCAAGATTTTCATATGTTTTAGTTTGTTTAAAGCTTGGTTTAGAACGCTTACTTGGCGGTTGGGCATTAAATTTACCAAGAAATAACGTTTTTAATGATTTAAACAGCTTATCAACGGTATCAACACTTTCCTGTGTAAAAGTAATTTGTTCTGACTTTTTAGCTCCTGATACATCACGGTGTTTTGCATCAGCATAAAGACCTCTTGTTAATTTATGATATTCTTTTTTAATAGCTTTGATAATTTCTTTAGCACCATCGTCTTTTACAAATGTATCATATTTTCTGAAATTTTCATAAACAAGTTCATGCTCTTTGTTTTTTGTTGCCAAATAATTAGGTCCCGGCAAAATTAACAACTCATAAAGATTTCCATTTTTTTCAAAACGCATCTGAACATCTTCATATCCGGAAGGAACAGCATTACCACCAAATCTGACATCAATATCGTCTACCATTTTCGGAACACCGTTTTTATCAAGTATAATGTTTCCTTTAGAATCTTCTGCAAAAGTTTTTGCTATCTTGTACCCTTTCTTTTGCATTTCTTTGACAATTTTGACATAATTTTTATCCGCTTCAGGAATAAACATAGTTGCTCTAACGCCGTCCCTGATTACACCTGAATAACCGCGTTCAGAATATTGTTCTGTTCTTTTTCCTAATTTATCCAAAATTGATGGGAGCTCTTTTGTATTAGTAGTGTTTAATTCTCTATAAAAAGAAGCTTCAGGTATCAGTTGCGCTACCCGCTCTAAATCATCCATATATTTTTCAGCCAAAATTCTATTTTGAGATACTAAAAAATCACCTAAACGAGTTTTTGTATCAACCTTTTTACCTTCTGCTTTTCTTTGTGCAGTCGAGGTTTTAGCATTACTTCGTACAAGTACATCGCTTTCTGGAGAACGCTCAAGCTTAGATGATGTTCCCCAAGAGATTCTTTTTTTTGCTTTTTTAACCGAATTTGTAATACCATTGGCAATATTTTCTACCTTTGGTTTCATTGGAGGAACTCTTTTATTCAGTCTATCTATTGCTTTAAGTTTAGTCATACGTCACAACTCCACACATTTATATAAAAACAGGTTATCACTACATATTGCCTAATCGGGGTAAATTATTACAAAAATGATACATGAGCGATTATAAAGTATAAATTAAATTTTGTCAAAAAAATATGTTTGTATTAAAATGTAATGGTAAAGTATAATTAAGTAATAGCATTAAATAAGGAGGTTTGCTAATTATGCCAGGAAAAACTATAACAGTTGACGGCAACTACGCTGCAGCGCATATTGCGTATGCATTAAGCGAGGTTTCCGCAATTTATCCAATCACTCCTTCATCTACAATGGGTGAATGGGTTGATGAATGGGCTTCACAACACAAAAAAAATATCTGGGGTGAAGAAGTAAGAGTTGCTGAAATGCAATCTGAAGCAGGTGCAGCAGGTGCTGTACACGGTTCTCTTGCAGCAGGTTCTTTAACTTCTACATACACTGCTTCACAAGGTTTATTACTGATGATTCCTGTTATGCACAAAGCTGCAGGGGAAATGCTGCCACACGTAATTCACGTATCAGCAAGAGCATTGGCTGCTCAATCATTAGCAATTTTCGGCGACCACTCAGACGTAATGGGATGCCGCAACACAGGTTATGCAATGTTAGCTGCTAACTCTGTTCAAGAAGAAATGGATTTGGCTTTAGTTGCGCACCTTGCGACTTACAAATCTAAAGTTCCGTTCTTGCAATTCTTTGACGGCTTCAGAACTTCTCACGAAGTACACAAAATTGAAGAAATTTCTTATGAAGATATTGCTAAATTAGTAGAACCTAAATATATTGAAGAATTCAGAAAAAGAGCATTAAGACCTGAAGCTCCTGTTTGTAAAGTCGGCGCACAAAATACCGATGTTTACTTCCAAGGACGTGAAACAGTTAACAAATACTATGATGCTGTTCCTGATATTGTTCAAGAATATATGGATAAAGTTGCTAAAGTTACAGGAAGACAATACCATCCGTTTGATTACGTAGGTGCTCCTGATGCAACTGACGTAATCGTAGCTATCGGTTCAGGATGCGAAACTATTGAAGAAACTATCGAATACTTGAACGCTAAACGCGGAACTAAATACGGTTTGGTTAAAGTTAGACTATACAGACCGTTTGACGTTAAACGCTTCAACGAAGCTTTACCGTCATCTGTTAAACGTATCACTGTTCTTGACAGAACTAAAGAACCGGGTGCTATCGGTGAACCTTTATATCTTGATGTAGTTGCAGCTTTAGAAAACAAAGACATCAGAGTAATCGGCGGACGTTACGGTTTATCTTCTAAAGAATTTACACCGTCAATGGTATTTGCTATTTACAAACACGCTGAAAACAATGGTTTCCACGGTTTCACAATAGGTATTGAAGATGATGTAACTCACAAATCATTAAAAGTTGAAGAACACATCGTTACAGAACCTGAAGGAACTACAAACTGTATGTTCTGGGGACTTGGTTCTGACGGTACCGTTGGTGCTAACAAAAACTCAATTAAAATCATCGGTCAATATACAAACAAAGATGCTCAAGCATACTTTGCTTATGACTCTAAAAAATCATTCGGCGTTACAGTTTCTCACTTGAGATTCGGAGACCAGCCTATTAAATCTACATACCTTATTACAGCTCCTGACTTTGTATCTTGTTCAACTCATGCATACATCGGCAGATATGACTTGTTAAGAGGTATTAAAGAAGGCGGTACTTTCTTGCTTAACAGCCCTTGGTGCAAAGAAGAAGCATTCTCACACCTTACAAGAGAAATGCAGGAAACTATAATCAACAAGAAAATCAAATTCTACAACATTGATGCTGAATCTCTTATCGAAAAACAACCTGGATTACGCGGTAAAGGTGCAAACACAGTTATGATGGTTGCATACTTTAAAGTTTCAGGAATCATTCCTTTTGAACAAGCTTTAGAAGGTATGAGAGAAATGACTAAGAAAACATTCAAGAAAAAAGGCGACGATGTTGTTAATATGAACTTAGCATTAATCGATGCAGCTGTTGATGCGTGTGAAGAAGTTGAAATACCTGCTTCTTTAGACGGTGTTTGTGCTGCTGAAGATGTTAAATTAATATCTGATGATGCAAGTGATTTCGCTAAGAAAATCATTGAACCTTCAATGAGACAAAAAGGTGATGACATTCCTGTTTCAGCTATGTCAAATGACGGTGTTATTCCAACAGGCACAGCTTGCTTGGAAAAACGCGGTATTGCACCTCGTGTTCCTCATTGGAACCCTGAAAACTGTATTCAATGCGGTATCTGTGCTTCAGCTTGTCCGCACGCAGCTATCAGAACTAAATTAATCGAAAAAGATAATATGAAAGATGCTCCTGAATCATTCAAAACAATTGACGCAAGACCTGCTGATAACGGTGAACAATTCAGAGTTCAAGTATATTGTCAAGATTGTACAGGATGCGGTGTTTGTATTGACCAATGTCCTGCAAACAAAAACCCTGAAAAACAAGCTTTAACTTGGTCAACAATTGAAAAAGAAGTTGAAGTTTGTGAATTGGTTAACGAAAAATTCTTTGATGAATTACCTGATAACGTAATGGGCAAAAACACTACTAAAACAATTAAAGGTGCAATGCTTAGAAAACCGTTATTTGAATTCTCAGGAGCTTGCGCAGGATGCGGAGAAACACCTTATGTTAAATTGGTATCTCAATTGTTTGGTGAAAACGTAATCGTAGCTAACGCAACAGGATGTTCTTCAATTTACTCAGGTACATTCCCGACTATTCCTTATACAACTAACAAGGATGGCAGAGGTCCGGCTTGGGCAAACTCATTATTTGAAGATAACGCTGAATTCGGTTTTGGTATGAGATTAGCTGTTGATTCAAACAGAACTTTATTGAGATCTTATGCACAAAAAGTTATCGAAAATGATAAAACTCCTGCTGATATTAGAGAAGCATTAACAGCAGCTTTAACTCATTGGGATAACTCAAAAACTGATGAAGCTGTTGCGGCTCAAGATAAAGTTAAAGAAGTTCTTGCTAAATACGCAGATGTTGATTGTGCTGATTTAGCTAAAGTAAGAGAACTTCAAGACTACTTCACTGATAAATCAATCTGGATTATCGGTGGTGACGGATGGGCTAACGATATCGGCTACGGCGGTATTGACCACGTATTGGCTCAAAACCAAAATGTTAACATCCTTGTTCTTGATACCGAAGTTTACTCTAACACAGGCGGTCAAGCTTCTAAATCAACACCAACAGGTGCTGTTGCGAAGTTTGCTACCGGCGGTAAGAAAACTTACAAGAAAAACATGGGCTTAATGAGTATGTCTTATGGTTATGTTTACGTTGCATCAGTAGCATTGGGTGCTGACAGAGGTCAAACTCTTAAAGCGTTCCAAGAAGCTGAAGCATACGATGGACCATCAATCATATTTGCATACGCTCCATGTATCGCTCACGGTATAGATATGAGCAAAACTCAAACAGAACAAAAACGTGCTGTTGAAGCAGGATACTTCCCATTATACAGATACAACCCTGCTAATGAAGTTCCGTTCACTTGGGATGCTAAAGACCCTAAAGGAAGCTACCAAGACTTCATCAGAAGCGAAGGACGTTATAAGCAATTGCTTAAAACAAATCCTGAAGCTGCTGAAGCACTTTACAACCAGGCTGAAGAAGATGCAGCAAAACGTATGGCTGTATACAAAGCAGTCGGCGAATTGATGAAATAATTCAATCATCATATAGAAAAACGGAGTCATTGCTGGCTCCGTTTTTTTTTATTTAATTTATGATAGTTTCTTTTGATATTTCTTTATTATATTTATAATATCTGAGGAATATCTGTCAAAAATTTTATTTACACTTTCCTGTTCATTTTCTCTGATAGGATGTTTATCGGCTCTATGATTATTATAAGCAAATATATTTCCTTTTAGCGATGATGTTTTATTATCAGAAGATATGACATCAAATTTTGAAATTCTTTTAGAATCATCAAATTCAAAATGACATAAATCAAGCCTTGTTCCGTCAGGAGCTTTAAATTTTTTAGGTTTTACTGTCATTGATTTTAATTTATCAAATTGAATAACAGCCTGTGGAATAGGTTCTGCAATATCTGAAACATTTAAACTTCCGCTTTGAGTTTTCAAAGTCTTTTGCTGCGCTTTAAGCATTTTTGCAACGCCTGTAAAAAATTCCTGTAATTTATCCAGAAGCGGCAAGTGTTTATTTTCAACAGGCTTAACATATCTGCTTATTACATCTTTGCCTTGAAAAGAGGGAGCTACTATATTATTTCTTGATTGATAATTATTACTAAACGAAACAGCAGGAATTAAATTAATCATATTATCTCCTTTGGGAAATATAAAAACTTAAAAAAAAATTTTTTGCTAAGTATATGTAAATTAATTCCGGAAAATGGTTAAAAATATATGAGAAAGGGAAAAGAATTAAATGAAGGAGAGTTTTATTTGGAACAGGTGTCCAATTTTAAATATAACGAATTTATAGAGGAATTGCTTAATCAGGCTGATAATGTTTTGCCTGATGATTTAAATGTGTTTGAAAGAAAATATGTGAAAAATGCAGTAAAAGAATATGCAACCATTGCAGCAAAACATGTTACTGAAAACCTTAAAATAAGCGATGAAAATGCTGCATTATTAACTC